>Ga0209812_10000100_pt1 | contig 78147 bp, 67 predicted proteins | sample JI71714BDNA_FD_187502 | JGI IMG/M metagenome (GOLD analysis project Ga0209812, IMG submission 187502) | Wastewater effluent complex algal communities from Wisconsin, to seasonally profile nutrient transformation and Carbon sequestration -... | ecosystem: Engineered > WWTP > Effluent > Algae... | reverse complement strand
AACTCGGCAACGAGTCCAATGCCATTATCCGTTTTGGGATAGAGAACTTTTCCTCCGTTTGAGATGGCTGCATTCATTGTCTCATCCATGTTTTCTGTGTTAAAATAAACCAAAACGCCATCTTTCGTTGGTTTGTAAATTTCACCTTTGGCTAAGGCTCCCGAGATCCCTGAGTATTCATCAACAAATGGGAACAATGCCATTTGATTGTGGTCTATTATGTCTTTATCGAAACGAAAACCAAATACTGCCTGATAAAAATGTATTGCTCGGTCAAGGTCATTTACTGGGATTTCGAAGTAAACCACCGGGTTTGAATGCGGTGCTTTTATCCTTTTGTCTGCCAGTTTATCCTTTGTTTTTGAACTACCACTACATGAACCCATATACTGAGCTAAAAATCCAAAAACTAACAGCATCGTCATCCTCCTAAAGGTATTCATTCTTTTTCAAGTTGTCGTTAACGTTTATTTTTTAGCCTGTCTGGTGCTCGGGTGAGGTTACAGAAATACGATCCTGATACATCATATTCTTGATCAATGAATGACATTAATGCATTCATTCTTTGCATGCCATCGATTATTTCAAGCTGTTTCCCTTTTTTTCGGTTGTAACTTCTGCAAGTAATACCAAAGGAACAGGATAGCCTTTTACAATAGGGTCAATACATGATTTTTTTCTACGAACGACCAAACAAGTTTTCGCTGATATCATCTATTTACTAAATACTGTCTAGAAAGATAAGAACCGTATAGGCTTTGTATCCTTTCACCCTTTATTGAAAAGTCTTTTGCTGTTGCCTTTACTTTATTTTTAGTGGTATTTATTTAGATATTATTCATTAACCTGTTTATTCAATTCACCTGTCATGGTATTACATACAACGAATCGCTTTCCACCCTTACCCCTACACCGCCTATTCCCTCCTTCGCTGCGTCAATTTACCCTGAGAAGCATCTTGTCAGCACATTTCAAAAATACGCAATATAGGGCTATGGCCGAATGATCTCGTGGACTTTTTAGTTCATCAAGATCTTGGGTGATAATGCGGGTGTATATCTCCGTGGTGATTAAACATTCAGGACAGATACGTCTTGGATCTTACGAATATCGAATTCCTTTTCAAGCCAATGGGTCGCTGAGGTTGCATTCCAGCATCTGGTGCTCTGGTCTTGGGGCACAAAAAAAGAGCGACTTTCGTCGCTCTGTAAGTCGGGGTGACTGGATTCGAACCAGCGGCCACACGCCCCCCAGACGTGTACTCTAACCGGGCTGAGCTACACCCCGAAGCTCTCGGGTCACAAAAGTAGAAAACTCAACCCAAATATTGAAAAATTTATCCAAAAAAAATTAACTCCTGCCTTCATCCAAATCAACCGAACCTGCGTATATGCTGCTATACATCATTTTAACATTCTATTCTATATGAAAAAAGTAGTCTTAGCCCTCTTCGTAGCAGCGGCAGCGGTCTCTACCACCCAAGCTCAAATCCTTAAATCTACCGTGTCTAACCTCACTACCCAAGTGGCTAAAGGGGGTATCTTGGCTGGTGCTCATCTGCAAAATGCCGCAGTACAAGCGGGTAACAATCTGGTTGGTGCCCAAGGAACCACAGCTATCGTCGGTGGACAGCAAGTCGCTGGTGCTCGGGTAAATCAACTCATCGCGCAAGTAGGTCAAGTTGCCGGGGTAGGTGCCGTAGGTACACAAGCTACTGTGGGTGGCAATAGCCTTGCGAATGCGCAAGTTCCTGTATTGGTGGGTCAGGTCAGCAATTTGGCTGGTGTAACGGCCATCGGAACCAACGCAACCGTAGGCGGTGGATCTACCTTAGTCAACGCGCAGGTTCCTGTTCTTGCCGCAAACGTCGCCAACTTAGCGGGTGTTACGGCTGTGGGTACAAAAGCTACTGTAGGCGGCAGCTCTGTCGCGAATGTGGGCGTGCAAGGCTTGGGCGTTCAGGCGCTAGGCAATACCGTCAATGCAACCGTTACCGGTACCCAAGTTAAAGTGGGTGGCCAAGGTTTGTTGAATACCAACGTTTCCAACTTGAATCTACACGTCGGACAAGGTTCTTTGTTGAACGGCCTCCGTCGGTAATCCATTCGTGCCGGGGCCTCGGCTCCGGCTTTTTTTACCCACTATGCGTTTCCTTCACCTCCCCCTTACACTGTTTTTCCTAGGCTTTTTACCCAGTTTCGCTCAGCAAAAATTGAGCTTGACTGCTTGCATTCGGGCGGCCAAGTTTCACCACGGCAACTATCTGCAAGCCCAAAATGCCAAAACTCTCGAAACCGCCAAGCGGGAGTTTACGCAGCGCGACTTTCTGCCGCAGGCCGAAGTCTATGCCAACCCCACACTTTCTATGGGGCGCTCGGTAGATCCCACCACGTTTCAGTTTGCTACCCGCGGATTTGTGAACAATATCCTGGGCTTATCGCTTTCCCAAACGGTGTATGCTGGAGGACGGAGAGGATTAGCGCTGGAAATGCAGGAAATGCAAGAAAAAATGGCCGAAACGCAGGTCGAAAAGCAAGAAGCGTTGCTGACTGTCCAGGTCATTCAGCAGTATTTTCAAGTGCTGATCGCCCAAGCGCAGGTCCGTCATGCCGAGACGCAATACCAATTATTGCAACAAATTACCCCGACAAATGAAGATACCTTGGGCCGGTTACAGTTTCAAGCCCAAATCTCCAGTGCCGAGTGGACGCTCGTCAAGGCGCAGCAGGAACTCAAAATTCAAAAAATCACCCTCGGCCACCTCATCGGATCCAGTCAGCCGCAGACATTGACCTTGGAAGATTACGATAGCCAACCCCAAGTATTGGAGCTGGCCGTGGCCACCGACGATCGGTTGTTTCAACAATATTATGCTTGGCATCCCGACTACCGGTATTCGCAATGGAAACAAAAATGGCAGAGTTTGCAGATGGCCGACATTCGGGCCAGTCGTTTGCCCAGTATTTCATTGAACGGCGGCGTCAACCTCCCCTACTCCAGTTTGTATCAACAAGTATCAGAATCGCGCTTGGTGCGCATGGACACCGTACCCGTGTTCTTTCAAGGGGCTATCCGCCCAGCGCTATCGCCAGCCTTCGAAAATCAATTTCGGACCATTCCCTTGATTTCGCAATGGGGTCAATTGGCCAATGCCTCTTTGGGTATCCAGATCCGGATCCCGATCATGGCGGGCAACAGCTACCGATTGCGGTGGCAACAAGCCAAGCATGATTTGCAATTGGCGCAAATTCAAGCCCAACAAATCAAAAACGACCTCATTAAAGAGTCCGCCTTGGCGCAAAGCCAAGTGGAATCGACGATGGCCCAATACAAGGCCAGTCAATCGGCCTTCGATGTATGGAATGCCTATTATCAAAATGCGTTGCCAGTATACCAGCGGGGCGAAATGAGTCAGAAGGAATTTCAAGACATCATTTTTCAATTTCTCCAAACCGACATCCAGCTGACCCGCGCCCGCTACGAATACCATCTGTGGCAGCAATTGAAGCCTTTTTACGAATCTGGCAAATGGACTCAGCGAAAAACCACCGCTTTCCGCTGAGAAACTTTATTTAGCCGGAAGAGATCGGTAGATGACATTGCCCACCTCCGTTCGGATATTCATTGAGGAGATTTTCCCATTATCTCGGGTTGGATATACCCGATTACTCAAGAAAACGTAGACCAATTGATGGACGGGATCTACCCACGTGAAGGTTCCGGTGAATCCAGAGTGCCCATAACTTTCTGGTGAAGCCAATCGGGGTCCATTGGCGATTTTGGGGTCAAAATCCAACTTATCGAAGGCAATTCCCCGCCGATTTTTCTCCTCAGGAAACGCGTAGGCAGTCATGGCGTCGATATCCTCGGCTTTGAAATAGGTTTTCCCGGCAAGGGTTCCTTTTTTCAGGTAGAGGTACATCAATTTAGCTACATCGTGCACCGAGCCAAATAATCCCGCATGTCCCGAAATACCGCCCAACAACGCGGCCCCCTCGTCGTGCACCCGTCCATGGATGAGTGTTTTTCGGAATAAGGTATCGTGTTCAGTAGGCACAATCTGGTTCAAAGGGAAATGCTTTCGAGGATTATAGGTCAAGGTTGTGGCCCCAATCGATCGGTAGGTTTTTTTTAAGTAGGTATCCCAATCCAGCCCGGTCAATCGCTCGCCAAGCTTGGGGTACAAATAGTAATGAAGATCGCTGTACACATAGCCTTGGGTGGGCTTTACCGGTGAATCTTGAATTTGTCGGGCTATTTTTTCGCCGTACGACCGGTGCAAAAAAAGCGAATCCGCCACCTCCACGGGATAGTCAACGGAGGCTGTTTGGGAAAATACACCCGACTTCCAGGTAATCGTCTCGGGCGAGAGGATTTTCATCCACAAGGATCGACGGGTCTCTAAGGTGGCTACGTAATCAATCTCATAGCTTTTTTCCTTTCCTCTTAATTTTTGCCAAAAGGTCCGGGGAATTTCACGTTGTATCCACTCCGATGCCCAACGGGGATCTAAGCTCGCCTTTTTAAGGGTAGCCACGGTATCCACGGCATCCATCCAAAACGGAATCCAAGCTTTCAATCCCGAGCGATGCGTGAGCATGTCGATAAACCGGAGATTTTCTTTATTTGTCCCTTTCCATTCCGGGAAATATGTGCCGGCTGGTTCATTCCAATCAAATTTCCCTTCTGATTTCCATTGCAAAATCGCTAAGGCCGCGGTGGTGATTTTTGTCAACGACGCCACATCATACAGCGACTGAACGGTCAGGGTGGAAAGTGGAGCGGCTATTTCGCTCCCCTGTGCTTTGGTACCCGTTGTGTTCTTTCCGCCATCCATGACATCGGCTTTGGTTCCTTGTTCAAACCGTGGTTGTTGCTGACGTTCAGACTGGGCCTCAAACGTAGAAGCACCAAAGGCTTTTTGGTAAATTACCCGTCCGTCTTTGATAATTTCCATGGTGGCTCCCGGATACGCCCCGGCTTTTAGTCCAGCCTGAATGACTGAGTCCACCCGAGATTCGAGGATATCTCCACGGGAAATACCAACCATTTCCGGGATCCCAAAGGCCAATCGACCGATTGAACGGAGGTCTTGCCCTGATTTCAACGGAAAATCGGCATTTACAGTTACTGGCAACCGGCCGGTCATGTCCACGGCCCCGAAAATTCCTTGTGCGGCAGCTTCTTCAAGGTAGGGCGTTTGCTGACTCGTTAGGATCAATCCTTTCGCATATTTTAACGACGGAATTTTATCCAAGGCATATGGATTTCCCATCACCACCCAAATGGCCTTGGGATGGGCTGCTTGAATGGCCGCCACCCATTTTTCGTGCGCGGCGGTGATGCCATAATGGCCATACGGCCGGATGGACGGAAGATGCAAGCCAACAACCAATTGATCCACCTGCCGGATGTTTTGAAGCATGGCAGCCACCGCCGAGTCGGAGTCTACCACCACCGCTTGCCAAGAATCCAGGTTTGTGTATTGGCCAGCCATGCGTTGAAACGCCGTGGGTTGAGTGGAACCCAAAGATAAAACGCCGATTTTTTGATCGAGGTGGGCAATGGGCAATAGATTTTCTGTATTTCGGAGCACGGTCAATGACTTTTCGGCCAACAAACGGTTGAGCCAATCGGACGTCCGGGTGTTCAGCTCGGGTACCAAGTTTTGTTCCGCGGTCGGGGCGTATTGATCCAGTCCAACCCATGATTTGGCCATCAAAATTTTCCGTACCCGCTGGTTGATCACCGATTCTTTCAGTTCACCCGATTTTACCGCGGCCAAAATCGCCTCAAAAGCTTGAGGGACTTCTTCAAACGTTTCGAGTATATCATTTCCCGCCAAAATCGCCTTGACCAGCGCTTGGCCTTTTGGGAAATTTTTGACCGCCCCTTGCATATCCATGGCATCGGTAAAAACGAGTCCTTGGAAGCCCATTTCCTTTCGGAGGAGATTGGTGACAATATTTTGGGAAAATGTAGACGCGAGATTGGGCGTAGGCTCGAGTTGGGGAATACTCAAATGCGCGGTCATGATGCCCGAAAGCCCCGCGTTGATTAGACCTTGGAAGGGATACAGTTCGAGTTCTTTCAACCGATTTTTATCGTGGGAAATCACAGGGAGATCGTAATGAGAATCTACTCCTGTATCGCCGTGGCCGGGAAAGTGTTTGGCGGTGGTTAAAAATCGCTCGGATTGCATGCCTTTCATGTAGGCCAGCGCTTTTTTCATCACCAGTTCACGATCTTCGCCGAACGAACGGAAGTTAATGACCGGATTGGCGGGGTTGTTATTAATATCCACCACCGGCGCATAATTAATATGAACCCCCATGCGTTTGGCTTGTTTGGCCACTTCCTGCCCCATTTGGTAGAGTAGTTCGTCTTGGCCTTGCATGGCACCCAATGTCATTTGGTATGGAAAACGAACGGTAGAATCCAGCCGCATGGCGAGGCCCCACTCCAGGTCCATCCCGATCAACATCGGTACTTTGGATAGCGCTTGCAATTCATTGACAATCTGGACCTGGCGCGTCGGTTGGCCGGCGAAAAAGACCAGTCCACCGATTTTATATTTCGTCACCCATTCTTTCAAAACCGCAGGCTTGTATCCTTTTCCGGAGGTATTTCCGCGGGGCATGAGCATTTGCCCAATTTTTTCTTCAAGGGTAAGGGATTGCAGGGTTTTTTCGACCCAGACCGCGTTGTGTTGGGTTAGGAAGGGTGGAGTTTCTTGAGCAAAAGCAGCAGGAAAAATAAAGACCAGCCACAGCAGGCTTTTACGTGGTAGATTCATTTCGTAGATCCAAGGTTGAATGACCAAATATAACCAATTCTCGCTCAGACCTACGAAAAAAACCTAGAGAACATTACATCATCCCCATTTTCCCTTGTTGATAATCGCGCATGGCTTCCAGAATTTCGGTGGTACTATTCATCACAAAAGGGCCATGCTGGACCACGGGTTCAGACAGAGGAGCCCCAGAAACTAGAATGAAATGTCCTTCTGACTGCGTTTGGATATCGAGTGTAGTACCTTCCAACTCAAACAAAACTTGTTGGTGGGTGTAGGCCAGTTTGCCATTAACCACCACCTCGCCTGTAACCACATACAAAAAGGCTTGTTCACCGTAGGGAAGTTCGTATATTTCATTTCCACCGGCACGAAATTCGACCGAATAAACGGTTAAGCTGGTCGGCGAAACAGCTGGTCCTGAGGTACCATGATGTACCCCGCTAATCACTTGAGTTGTGATACCATTTCCTGAGTCAACAACAGGTAAATCCTCTTTTTGGAACCCTTGATAGATGGGAGGAGCCATTTTCAGTCGAGCCGGGAGATTCATCCAAAGTTGTAGGATTTCCATTCGTCCACCGTTTTCCCGCATGTCGGCAGGTAAATTTTCGGTGTGTACCAACCCACGGCCGGCGGTCATCCACTGGACGCCCCCTGCCCCAATCGTGGAGCGATGACCTTGGCTGTCTGCGTGTTCGACGGCCCCAGATAAAATGAACGTTAAGGTTTCAAAACCACGGTGCGGATGGGGTGCAAAAGGCAATCCTTGGTTAAATGGTCCAAAATCATGCGGCCCATGGTGATGCAACAGTAAAAAAGGATCGAGGTCGGCCACTTCCGGACTTGGTAGCGGCTGAAACATCGGATGCTCCCCCATTTGGTGGCGGTCCGCTGTGTAGAGTTGTCTGACGTGCTTTTTCATGCGGTAAACTTTAAGGGAACCTCCATGACCAGCAATTGTGCATCAGAAGTTGCTTTGATGGTGAATTGATCGGTATCCCAAATCCCTACCGCATCCCGACGTTGAAGCACTTGCTGGGTATCCGTCAATACAAGATCACCTTCTAAAGTAAATAAATATACCCCATTTCCTGATAAATTGAGCGAATAGGTCAATTCAGTACCTGCACTCAAATCGGCCAAGGAAAACCACGCATCTTGATTCATCTTGACACCGGTTTCTGGAGATCCTATAGGGGAGACAATGGTTTGAAACGCATTCCTTCTATTTTCTTCTGGAAAAAACTGCTGGTCATACCGCGGGGTAATGTTGCGTTCTTTGGGGAAAACCCAAATTTGCAAAAATTTGACTGGAGCTTCTTTGTGGTGATTCATCTCGGCATGGTAAACTCCTGTTCCAGCTGACATCAATTGAACCTCACCAGGCGAGATTATGGTTTTATTTCCCATACTGTCTTCATGCGCTAGAGCACCAGATAATGGAATCGAGACGATTTCCATGTTGTCATGTGGGTGACGGCCAAAACCACGTCCACCTGCCACATGATCATCATTCAATACCCGTAAAGCACCAAAATGCATTCTAGACGGCTCATAGTAGTTCGCAAAACTGAAGGTATGAAAACTTTCCAACCAACCGTGATGAGCGTGTCCACGACTGGAGGCTTCATGAAATACCATTTCCATAGTTGTATGTTTTTGTATTTAATGTTTAAACATACATAAGAATCATTTGGTTCACCAATTCCATTGCAAAGAGCCCCCGAATTGCCAAGTCCGTGGAGAGGCGGGATTGAAGAATCGGCCACCTAAGGCATTGGCGTCATTACCAAGGCTGTACCTTTGGTTGAGTAGGTTATCACCGCCGACAAAGGCTTGTGCTTGGAATCCACCCCTTGCCCACCGATAGCCGAATCGTGCTTGGATTTGCATGAATTCTTCCGCCCAGACCGTGTTGGCGTCGTTCAGTGGGGTTTCACTCAACCATTGGCCTTGGGTCCAAAGATATCCTCCCCAAGATGTCTCATGGTAGCCCATAACGGAACCTACACGAGCCGGAACGCTAGGGAGTCGATTCCCCGACCAATCATTTCCACCGATTTGATAGGTGTCATACGTGTAGTTAATTCCTTGGAAACTACCTTGGATAAAACTCTTTTTCCAGCGGCGCGGGGTAAATTTGAGTAATACTTCTACCCCATTTTGCGTGGCTTTACCGGCATTGACAAAAGCTTCTTGCCCTCCGGCATCCACTTGCCGAACCAGGACATCCGTTAGGTCAAATTGATACCCTTGCACATCCCAATTCCAAGACCGCCATTGCCCACGATAGCCTATCTCCCGACTAATTCCACGCTCAGACCGAAGGGGTTGAAAGGTTTGATTGGGCCGAAAAACGGATATAAATTCTTGAACGGTAGGTGCTGAAAATCCATGGCTCCAGGACGCATACACGGCTTGTCCAGCTCCAATTTCCCGCCACAGCGCGATTCGGGGCGTAATGGGTGTAATTGGGGAATCATTGATCCGACCTAGGCCAGGGCCTTGTCGACGGTAAAACTGATACTGCTGACGGTGTGTCCCAAACCCAAGAGTTGCTTTCCATCGCGGCAAAAAGATCCAATCAAGTTGACCAAAGACTAAGATTTGCGCTGATTTCACCTCGTCTTCCGATTGCCGACTACCAGCTACTCCCCGGTTGTTGTCATAGACATCGAAGGTTGAATAGGTTTGTTGCCATTCACCTCCAAAGCGGATCTGTACATTTTGGGACGGATCCCAAGACCATACCGAGCGTGTGCCGAAGGACTGTTCGTCGCGCATTTCAAAATTAGTAATGAATGGATTTCGGAGTCGGTGCTGGGCTAAGAAAAAGGATGTTTCGTTTTGCCACTGGGCATTCCATCGGTATTTCTGGGAAATCCCGAGGTGCAGTTGCTGTTGGGCAATGCCGGCCCGTTGTTGTTCAGCACTCGGCAGTGTTGGGGTAGCGGGACGGGCCTGCCTGCGATTTTGATCCATTTGCTGCTGTGTGAGTCCACCGGGTGTTTCATAATCAATTGCTCCATAAAGCGTTTGCACATGCACTTCACGGGCGGGCGACGCATAAAACGTGGATTGAAAGTGCAATGATTGCCGTTGGGCTTGGGTATGATTTCGGTACCCCTCACTATGCCAACCCGAAGCTTGAATCTGGGCATTGATCCGTTCGTTGGCTACAGCCACACGTTGAGTCAGGTGGACTGTACCAAAGCTACCCGTGGACAACTGGGTTTGTGCCGTAGTACCCGACTTCCCAGATCGGCCAGAAAGCAAGACAACACCCCCTGTCCCGGCTCCATACACCGAACCAGCCGGCCCTCGCAGCAATTCGATTTGTCCGACATGCGAAAAATCAAGGAGATTTAAGAAGGTATTTCCAGCCGCATCGGTGATGGGAATACCTTCCCAATATACTTTGACGTTACGTACCCCAAACGGCGACCGAACCGAAGATCCGCGGATGGACAACCGAAAACTTCCGGGGGACCGCTCTCCATCCGAACACCGGGTACGCTATTGAGTAGGCTGAGCGGCGAATTTTGATCAAATAGCGGGACGAGTTGAGGAGACAATACCGCGATAGGCGCAGCAACCTGCACCAGCGACTGTCGGGCGTGGTAGCTTTGCACAACCACTTCATCTAATTTTTTGATGGAGTCTGCTGGTGTTTGCATCACCAGCGCAGCCGATAAGAGCCAAGGAAACATACAATTTATAGATTAAGTGGAACTTAAAAGTACGCAAGAACACAGGATTCTCTTAAATCCTTGACTACAAAACCGATCGCAGCCACAAATGTATAGACATCCTCGAGCAGAACACAAAAAAATCAGACCTATCCGTTTCCGGTTAGGTCTGATTTTTTGTCGTAACGCATCTCTGGCCAATTGACAGGCACAGCGGTGATTAATTCAATTCGAAGCGATCCAAGTTCATCACTTTGTTCCATACAGATACGAAATCGTGAACGAATTTGGCTTGACCATCTTGGCAACCATACACTTCCGCGATACCGCGAAGTTCTGAGTTTGAGCCAAAGATAAGATCTGCCCGCGTAGCTGTCCATTTGGTGATACCTGTCCGGCGATCCGTTCCTTCGAACAAGGTCTCGTCCGCGTTTACTGATTTCCAGGTTGTGCCCAGATCCAATAAATTGACAAAGAAATCATTCGTCAACGTTTCGGGACGATCGGTAAATACCCCGTGATTGGATTGATCGAAGTTGGTATTCAGTACGCGCATACCGCCCAACAAGACCGTCATTTCAGGTGCTGTTAAGGTCAATAATTGCGATTTATCGATCAACATTTCTTCCGCAGAAACCGGATATTTCGTTTTGATGTAGTTCCGGAAACCATCGGCTAGAGGCTCCAATACAGCGAAAGATTCTACGTCTGTTTGGGCTTGTGAGGCATCCGTACGTCCTGGTGTGAACGGTACTGAAACTTCTGTTCCAGCCCGGCGTGCAGCTTCTTCAATTCCAGCGCAACCACCCAACACGATCAAATCGGCGATAGATACTTGTTTGGTTGTTTGGGCGGCATTGAATTCTTTTTGAATTCCCTCGTACACGTCCAAAACTTGACCCAATTGAGCAGGCTGATTGACAGCCCAGAACTTCTGAGGCGCCAAACGCAAACGGCCACCATTGGCCCCACCCCGTTTATCCGATCCCCGGAACGTGGAAGCCGAAGCCCAAGCCGTTGATACCAAGGCAGATACTGATAAGCCTGAAGCTAAAATTCGATCTTTCAACGTAGCAATATCGGCTGCATCGATGATATCATACGTAGCCGCTGGGATAGGATCTTGCCAGATCAATTCCTCTTTTGGAACCTCTGGACCCAAATACCGTGCGATAGGCCCCATGTCGCGGTGAGTCAATTTAAACCAAGCCCGAGCAAACGCATCCGCAAATTCATCTGGATTTTCGAAGAATCGACGTGAGATTTTCTCATAAGCAGGATCAAAACGAAGCGCGATGTCCGTAGTTAACATCATGGGCGCGTGTTTTTTAGCTGGATTGTGCGCATCCGGCACAGTTCCTTCACCTCCACCGTTTTTTGGACGCCATTGGTGAGCACCGGCGGGAGATTTTGTCAATTCCCATTCGAATCCGAATAGGTTTTCAAAATAGTTATTTGACCATTGCGTTGGCGTAGTTGTCCAGGCGCCTTCTAAACCCGAGGTGATCGTATCCTCCGAGTGACCGGTACCGAAGGTATTTTTCCAACCCAATCCTTGTTCGACAATCGACGCACCTGCTGGCTCAGCCCCGACATATTTAGACGGATCTGCGGCACCGTGGGTTTTTCCGAACGTGTGTCCACCGGCGATCAACGCAACGGTTTCTTCATCATTCATAGCCATCCGACCGAATGTTTCGCGGATGTCACGTGCAGAGGCGATAGGATCTGGATTTCCGTTAGGTCCTTCAGGATTGACATAAATAAGACCCATTTGAACGGCAGCTAATGGATTTTCAAGTTCACGATCACCCGTGTACCGATTATCCCCTAGCCATTCTTTTTCAGCACCCCAGTAGACATCCTCTTCAGGTTCCCAGACGTCTTCCCGTCCACCAGCAAATCCGAATGTTTGGAAGCCCATGGATTCCAAGGCGCAGTTTCCGGCGAGGACCATTAAGTCAGCCCAAGATAATTTTTTGCCGTATTTTTGTTTGATAGGCCATAGAAGCAAACGTGCTTTATCCAAGTTGGCATTATCCGGCCAGCTGTTCAACGGCGCAAAACGTTGTGTACCTGCCCCAGCACCACCCCGACCGTCTTGGATCCGGTACGTACCCGCACTATGCCAAGCCATCCGAATGAAGAAAGGACCGTAATGACCATAATCCGCTGGCCACCAATCCTGTGAGGTAGTCATCAAATCGTAAATATCTTGTTTGACTGCGGCTAGATCTAAGGATTTGAACTCCTCCGCATAGTTGAAGTTTGGATCCATTGGATTCGACAAGGTCGAATGCTGACGAAGGATGTTGAGCTTCAATTGATTAGGCCACCAATCCCGATTGCCCGTACCACCACCGGCTACTTGTTTTAGCGGGGCTGTTGCTCCGGTGAAAGGACATTTCCCGCCGCTCATTGATTGATTGTGTTCCATTTGTATTGTATATGTAAAATAATGGCAAAATAAAGGCTTTTACCCTGTCTCAGTTGCCCAAAGATACGCGGATCTAGGGGAAGAAAACATGAGGTATCTCCTATTCTGAAACAAAGTTAATAAATAAAACCAATAACTTAAAAGGATCATATAAATTTTTACAATCAAGTAACATTCCATTAGATTCCTCTTTTACGCGTAATGAAGCCCAAAACAAGACGTGCCAAAATCAGTTGGATTTTGACACGTCTTGTTATTCTGGACTCGTGATTTTAGCTCCTTGGTATTCTTTTTTAATCACAGCAGCGGTTTTATGGTCGCCTGAATGATGCCAACCGGGTGGCATGACGAAGTACAAAAATTTGGCTTTCCACGTGGGAGCTTGATACACATCCTGCAAAAGCGCTGTAATTTCTCCGAAATAAGCATCCAAAAAATCGCCTTCCTTCATCGGTCGGGTAATCCCATATTCTGGACGTATTTCCTCTTTTTCATTCTGCAGCGTTCCAAAAATCTTATCCCAGATATTCAACAAATTACAAAAGTTGGTATCCATGTACAGTGGATTTCGGGCATGGTGCACCCGATGATGCGAGGGGGTTAACATGATTTTATTCAAGAATCCCAACCGACCATCTTTCAATAAATTCTCTCCGATATGAATAAAAGAGCCCCATGTCCCGTCGATGAACATGATTAAGAATAGAATGGGCGGATTTACACCGAGTAAAATACAAATCGTGGTGCGGATAAAATCAGCATATGGCGCTTCCAAAAAGAAGTGTGCGTAAGTAACCGACAAATTCATGTATTCTGGCGCATGATGTGTAGAATGCAAACACCAAAAAAGCCTGACTTTATGCCCCAAGTAATGGTAAACAAAATGGGCCAACTCCCAAACTACATACCCATAAATGAACCAATACCACGTAAAGCTCGTGGACAAGAAGGCATAGGGTTCAAACCAAGCGATGCAATAGCCCACCAGTCCGATGGAAATAAATCGAGAAATAAACCGATTGAACACGTAGGTAAAAAAGGCAATTTTATATTGTACAAACGTCAACCGACGGTACAAGAAGGACCGAACAAGTTCGATGACCAACAACACGGGAATCAGTGGCCCAAAAATAGCCCCTGCCCCTTCTTGGGTGAGTAACATGGCATAATTCCCTGATTCGATCAATTGAATTAATGCACCAAATCCAAAAAAACCGGTAATTTCTTTACCAAGTAGCTCCAGTAGCTCCATGAGCAGTATAAGGTTGGGTTAAGGTTGAATACGTAGGTGTTATTCCGCACTAAACTAGCTAATTATATAAAAACAACCATGAAATATATAAAAAAATCGGGCCCTGATTGTTTATCAGCACCCGACTTTTTCACGTCTAGAAAACGGGAATGATTATTTTTTTTCGCCTACGTAGCGTTCAAAAAATTCGTAAATCCGCAGCATCCGATCGATCCGTTGCCGAACATTACCGGAGCGTGACAGCTCGTGCGTTCCGCCGGGCATGCGGACATACTCCACCTCTTTACCCAAATATTTCATACTGCGGAACATCATTTCCGACTGCGAAACACCGGTTCTTAAATCATTTTCTCCGTGCTTGATTAACAACGGCGTTTTTATTTTATCCACGAACGTGTACGGAGAATTTGCCTTCATTTTCGTAACGGATTCGTCTTCCCATGGCAAGCCAAAGTAATTGGGTGCTAACCGCCATGCGTTGGCTTCTCCCATGAAGGTCGTCAATTCATACACCCCACGCTGCGCAAAGGCCGCTTTGAACCGGTGATCATGCGCCACAATCCAAGCGGTCAAGTAACCCGCATACGATCCACCGGTGATGACTTGCCGATCGGCGTCGGCCCATGATTCTTTAGCGGCGTCTGTGGCAGCAGCCAAGACATCTTCTTGCGGACCCGTTCCCCAGTCACGGTAATTGGCAAACTGGAAGTCTTTCCCATATCCACCGGAACCTCTAGGGTTGGCATACACAACGCCATACCCTTGAGCACAAAAATATTGAAACTCATGCCACATAGATGCCTCCCCCGGGCCCCACATAGCCGTTGGACCACCATGCATTTGCAGCAAAAGCGGGTATTTTTTTCCCGCTAAACGCTCCGTAGGGGGCATAATCCAATACTCTACAAGCTGTCCCAAACTATTTTTATACGTTCTTTTTTCAGGGAAACTCAGTTTTTTACCAGCAAGCCACGCAGAATTGTGAGCCGTTAAAACTTTTTCCACCTTGAATGTCCAGTCATTGCTGTAAAGCTCTGAGGGATTGGAAACTTGTGTTTTAGCATACACCAAACCAGCACCCAACAAAGCGAAATCCGAGATGCCCGTATCAAAGTCAGTTAATCGATCCACCTTCTTGGTTTTGAGCGTGTAGCGATATAGAGGAATTCCTCCGTTGGACGAGGCGGTGAAGTACACCATGTCACTAGAGGATGACCATTCAAATCCACCCGGTACCCGATCAAAATCCACCAAGTGCCGTTGCGATCCATCGATACGGCTGACCATCATTTGGCCAAATGACAATAAGTTAGGTGAATTCATTACCGTCACCAGCCATTGCCCGTTGGGGGAAATCGAGATTTGAGAAAAACTTTTTCCGGTCTCCTCGATCACGGTTGTTTTTTGACCTGTGGAAGGATCTAGCCGAATGATGATTGACTCCTGCTCTCGATCGGGGTGCTCGTTTAGGTCTTTCCCTGTTACCGCGTAAATCGTTTTTCCATCGGGCGACCATTGGGCTTGTCCAACCGACCAAAATCCGGTAGTCAATGCCTTGGGAGTCGCTCCTTCTTCTAAAGGCGCGACCATGAGGTGCGAAAAGCGCATGTCGGGCTCGACGTTGGCCTCGCCATGAAAGTTCAAACGATTGATGACCTTCGCTTTTTTATCTTCCACATCCTTTTGCAAAAAAGCACGAATCTCAGCCAGCGATCCATCCGGATTGGCTTTCACACCTTTTGGGGTTTGCAAAAAATCGTTCGAAGCGAACCCCGGCTTTTCCAAGGACCAAGAAGGAAGCAATTTAGTCGGATTCAAAACCGAATCTTTTAGTAATTCCGGAAGACTGATACTCACAGAAAAAACAACGTGTTTCCCATCAGGCGACATTTTAGGTGAGCCTAAACCGCGGGATGAGCTGAATAAGGCTTGCGCCTCGCCTCCATCCAGTGGCATGTGAAAAAGCGTGGATTTCCCTTGCTCCGACCGTACGAAATAGAGTGATTTCCCATCCGGTGCAAAAAAAGCTTGTGAGGCAGACACTTTTCCTCGGGTGAGGGGTTTGGACGCTCCAGTCGCGACATCAAGGCTATGCAAATGCGTCCGGTATTCGTATTCCCAAGCAGCGGGATCAGCAACATCGACGCTGCGGACCTCATACACCACCCGTTTTTGATCAGGCGAGACCACCAAACTCGCTACCTGTTTGATTTTTGTCATATCCGTGACAGTAATTTTCGAACTCGGCGCTTGCGCAAATGCGACAACCGACCAAAGCAGAAAGAAGATCGTTTTTTTCATATAGTTTATACTGGTTTGGCCATAAAAGTAAAAGGAAACTTTCAAAAACGCACGGACTTACCATCAATTGGGGGGCTTTGTGGACTTATCCAAACTTTTCGTATTCTTATCCTGTTGAAAAAGAAAACAAAACTTATTCGTATGGCTATTCCAATTTCAATTGTCTCCGATGTTGCTTGCCCTTGGTGTTATATAGGGAAGAAACGTCTTGAAAAAGCCCTCAGCCAATTTCCGGAAGGGACATTTGAGGTTCAGTGGCATCCATTCCAGCTCGATCCGACGATTCCCGCAGAAGGCATAGATCGGGACACTTATTTTTTGAAAAAATTTGGGGATGCCAATCGGTTGGAAACCATTTTTCAGCAGGTACAAACCGTAGGTGCGCAAGAGGGAATCACATTTCGATTTGACCAAATGCCCAAAGCTGTGCAAACGTTGCCTTTACATCAACTCTTGTTTCAGGCCGGAAAAGAAGGCTTTCAAGATGCCTTGGAGGAACGGTTCTTTAAAGCTTATTTTGAAGAGGGTATCGATTTGAGCGACATGGCCCAAATCCAGCGTATTTTGGCGGAATTTGGATGGGATGCAACGAAAACAAGTCACATCTGGCAAGATCAAACGATCCAAGAACATGTCAAAAGTGAAATAGCCCATTTTCAAAACGGAGGCGTATCTGGCGTTCCGTTTTTTATTTTGAACAACAAGTACGGCGTAAGTGGAGCACAAGCTTCAGAAACTTTTGTGCAGGCGCTGAATCAAGTGCTGGCCGAAACATCCGTAGAAACTGCCCCAACAGGTGATTCATGTGATGTTTCAACAGGTATATGTTAAATCAATACAAAATCCCCGTCAATCCATAAAAATCGAAAGAAGATTTGTCGTACCTTGGGGGTAAAATTTTATTTTCTTTCGATTTTTATGTCCAAACTTTCGTTTTCAAATTCTCAAAAAGGGTTATTTTTCTCCGTTCTTCGTCAGCGTACCGAGGCTTATTTTAAAGAAAATCAGCTCCCCAAAACCGGCGGCACAACGCATTTGATTAAAGCGTTTACGTTATTAGGGTTATATTTCATTCCGTATTTTTGGTTACTTTTTACCCAACCAAGCGGATGGATCGCTTGGATAGCTACATTCATTATGGGTTTGGGCATAGCAGGCGTGGGTATGTGTGTCATGCATGATGCACTTCATGGTTCTTTATCCCAGCATAAGTGGGTCAATCGCCTATTGGGTTCGAGTATTTACTTTTTGGGAGGCAATGCCTACAATTGGGAAATTCAACACAACCGGTTACATCATACCTACACCAACATCCATGAAGTTGATGAAGATATCACGGGTAAATTTTTGCTCCGTTTATCCTTCAATGACAAACGGAAACCCATTCATCGGTTTCAATTCATCTATGCTTTTTTCTTGTATAGTTTAATGACCATTTCGTTCCTTTGGAAAGATTTCAAAGAAATTGGTTACTTCAATCGTCTAGCTGACCAAAAGATTTTGAAGCCTTTTCCACGAAAGGAGCTCCTCTTACTATTCGCTTCAAAAATTGGGTATGTCCTCTTCATCGCGCTGGTTCCTGCCTTATTCACCGACTATACCTTGGGAGAATGGCTGATCGGATTCTTTACCATGCACTTAGTGGCTGGCTTAATTCTCAGCATTATTTTTCAATTGGCGCATATTGTAGAAGGCGCTGACCATCCTCAACCTACCGAACAAGGGGTGATTATGAACGATTGGGCCATTCATCAACTTCAAACTACAGCAAACTTCGCTGGATCAGGGAAATGGTTCTCGTGGTTTGTTGGTGGACTAGACTACCAAGTGGAGCACCACCTATTTCCTCATATTTCCCACGTGCATTATGCCAAATTATCACCTATTGTGGCGCAGACCGCGCAGGAGTTTGGATTAAACTATTTGGCACATCAGGGTATTGGTCATGCGCTCAAGGCCCATATTGAACACCTGAAAAGCTTAGGTAGCCGCGATTCATTGTGAACAATATCCCGAAATTTAAGGTTTAAAACAGAGTAAACGATGAGCAACATGCGTAGTCTAATTATCCTTTTCATTTTCGGTATATCCCTGATCACCATGAATTTCAAAACAATCAAGAACATTTTTTCAGACAAGAAAGTAAAAGCCGCGGCACCCCGTTCGATGTCCACAGGAAAAGGCAGTCTATTTGACTTCACAGTCAACACCTTAGACGGCAAAAAGGTCAATTTAGAAGCATATGCAGGCAAAAAAGTGATCATTCTAAACGTGGCATCCCGGTGTGGGTTTACCCCCCAGTATGCTGATTGGGAAAGCTATTACAAAAAGAATCAAGACAAAGTTGTTGTGCTTGGATTTCCTGCAAACGACTTCATGGGACAAGAACCCGGTTCGGCTGACGATATCGCTTCATTTTGTCAAAAGAATTATGGGGTTACATTTCCCATGTTCGAAAAGGTCTCGGTCATCAAAGGACCTTCGCAACATCCTCTATTCAAGTGGCTAAGTACTAAAGAATTGAACGGATGGAATGATAATGAGCCTACTTGGAACTTTTGCAAGTACGTTATCAATGAAAAAGGGCAGGTAACCCACTTCTTTGGATCCAAAGTTACCCCTTCGGACGTCGACTTTCAAAAAGCCATGGGGATATAATCCCTAAGCTAATCGTATTCCCCTATTCCCAGCTCCCTTAGTGTAGGACTTTCTGGTGAATAGGGGAATTTTGTAGTTTTACCTCACTATTCATGGTTTTTTATTGATTTATGAAAAAATGGATTCAAGCCGCTCGGCTTAGGACATTACCCTTGGCCCTCTCCTCCATCGGAATGGGCAGTTGTATTGCTTGGATGGAAGGTCAATTTTCCGGTATGATTTTCCTCCTCGCTTGTGTTACTACGGTTACCTTGCAAGTCTTGTCCAACTTTGCCAACGACTATGGCGACACCCAAAACGGTGCGGATTTAGCCGGCCGAATTGGCCCTACACGAGCGGTGCAAAGTGGCGAAATCACCATTTCGCAAATGAAAGGAGCGATTGGGATCATGATATTCCTGTCGCTGGCGTCCGGCATAAGCTTACTCTATGTGGCCTTTGGCAGTTTTACATCCCCTGCATTTTTACAATTACTGGGTATTGGGATTGCCTGCATTGCTGCCGCTTATTTTTACACTGCCGGTAAAAATCCCTATGGGTATGCGGGTTTAGGCGATCTTTCGGTTTTTTTATTCTTTGGTCTTGTCGGTGTTGCCGGCTCCTATTTCCTGTACACCCAAAGCGTGTCGCTTACGATTGGATTACCCGCTGCTGCCTGTGGACTTTTAGCCACCGGGGTATTGAACCTGAATAACATTCGGGATATTGAGTCCGACACCCGTGCGGGTAAACGCACCTTGCCCACGCGATTGGGATTGCAGTATGCCCAAGTTTACCACCTTCTTCTCTTGAGTGGAGCCATGATCTGTGTTTTTTCATTCTACCTTACCCTCGACAACCACATCCCGCTATTTTTACTCGTTTTCCCAATTTTAGGATGGAATATGAGGCAATTGTATCGACTACCCAATCCAGACCCCTTGCTTAAACAATTGGCTTTAAGTACTTTACTACTCGTTTTGCTCTTTTGGCTGGGCGGGATTATATAGGAATTCGAGGTATTCATTAGAACCAAACGATAAAAATTTGTAATTTTGATGGATTTATAACCTCCTCCCTTAAACACTTAAAATCAATACCTAAATGAAAAAAATCCATTTACTGAGTTTCTTTTTTCTCTTTACATTTACCATTCAGGCACAGCAAACCGCAGCTGACTACTTCGATATTGGGGTGAATAAAAGTAAATCAGGAGATTACATCGGTGCCTTGACAGCCTACAGCACGGCCATCACCATGAATCCAGAGAACGCTCAATGCTACTACAACCGTGGATTAACCAAACAAATACTCAAAGATCACCGGGGAGCTATATTGGATTTTGATCGGACCATCGATCTAAGTCCACAAAATGCGTTGGCCTATCTGTACCGAGGAGTGTCCAAGTCTGCTCAAGACGACAACCGGGCTGCCTTGCAAGATTACAATCGGGCGATTGAACTGAATGATGCAGACGCCTCTGCGTACATCCAGCGAGGATTTGCACGCATCAAATTACAAGATTTCCGAAAAGCCATACAAGACTTTTCGAAAGTGGTTGAGCTCAATTCAGATGATGCCCTTAAATACCAAGCCTATTATTCCCGAGGGTTCTGCAAAGCCGCATTGGAAGATTTCCAAGGAAGTATTGCAGATTATTCACGCAGTGCTGAGATCAACCCCAAAAGATCGCAAACATTTTCCTCACGAGGATTTAGTCGCATAAAAATTGCTGATTATATGGGGGCAATCAAAGATTACGATGAAGCGATTAAACTCAACCCGGACGATACTGAGCTTTTTGCCAACCGGGGATTCGCGAAAACCAAAGTAGATGATTTCAAAGGAGCTATCCTTGATTTTGATCGGGCGGTTGGCCTAAATCCCGCCAACATTCAAGCCTTTTATGGTCGTGGGTTTTGTTATTCCCGAATTGGTAATCAAAAAAATGCCATATCAGATTTAACTCGTGCCATAGAAGTGAACAATACGAATATGGATTCTAAAGTCGTCTACGCTTCGTCGATGTCCCGAAAAACGTTGGATGACTTGCGTAATGCGGTACAAGAAAACTCAAAAATCAATGCATTTTCTGAAGATCGATCAGAAGCATTTTACATTCGAGGTTTATCCAAATTTAAAGCCAATGATCCTAAAGGCGCCTTACTTGACCTGAACACATCCATTGAATTAAATCCAACTTATGCCGAAGCGCATTTTTTAAGAGGATTGGTGAGATCGTCCACTGGTCTACAAAAAGAAGCCTTATTGGATTGTTCAAATGCCATCAAGATAAATCAAAAATACCCAGAGGCTTTTTATGTACGCGGAATAATCAAATACTCCTTAGGCGATACCAATGCGGGATGTTATGATTTAAGTAGAGCAGGCGAATTGGGGTACTCCGCAGCTTATGGCGTGATTCGCGAGTATTGCAATTAAATCCTACAATAAACAATAACTTGACCAAGCCGATGCAGCACTAGAACTTGTTTCTTTCACTGCATCGGCTTCATACGTTTGGCAGACTACTGTCCCCTGTTAATCCCACAAGAGCCAAGGCGATAGCGCCTCGTACACTTGATGCGCCGGTAAACCCATGATGGTATAAAAAGACCCTTCGATCCGAACTACCCCTGCCAACCCAATAAAATCCTGAACGCCGTACCCTCCTGCTTTATCGAAAGGTCGACATGTGCGAATGTAATAGTCAATTTCCTCCGGACTCAATGGCCGAAAAGTGACCTGAGCAGCATCTGAAAACACCGATTGACCCGTACCTGTCCGGATACAAAAAGCCGTTACGACTGTATGTGTGCTCCCGCTTAAAGTTTGCAGCATCCCCCTAGCCTCTTGTTCGTCCAGTGGCTTATTCATAATTCGACCGTGGGAATCAATCACTACGGTATCGGCAGTCAATACAACCGTCCCTTCTGCAATTTCCCCAAACGCCATGGCTTTTTGTTCAGCCAAGAAGCCAGGCACCTCCGCAACCGGAAGCGTGGCAGGAAAGGATTCGTCAATCGATTTGACCTCCACTTGAAATGGAATCCCCATACGCGCTAAAATCTCCTGACGTCGAGGAGATTGCGAAGCAAGAATTAATCGCCCAGAAAAATTTATCATTTTTTTTACGTGTAATGAAACAAAGTACCACTGAATTGCGTTTAAAATTCACAACCAATGTAATTAATGTCATAACATTTAAAGTTGCGACTCAATTTTCCAAAGTTATGGAATTAGCCCAGGAAATCAAGCAGACCAAGCCCTTTCGAAATCCGACACAACAAGCGGTAGTGAATATCATGTACACCAACAACTGGTTGTGTACTCGTCAAACACGAATTTTCAAAAAGTTTGGGATTAGCCTTCAGCAGTACAATGTTCTTCGGATTTTAAAAGGACATTCCCCAGAACCCATCATGATCAACGGGATTATCGACCGGATGTTGGATAAAATGTCCAATGCCTCCCGGTTAGTAGATAAGTTGGTTCAAAAAAAGCTCGTGGTTCGGAACTACCGCCAAACCGATCGCCGAGCTTGCGATGTGGTAATCTCGGAGGAGGGCATTCATCTTCTAGAAAAAATCAGCAAAGAACTAGCCAAAATGGAAGACTCCATTGACGGTCTATCGGCGGAGGAATCGTTGGAATTAAATCGTTTGTTAGATAAATTCAGAAATACCCACTAAATCTTTTTCCACTCTTTTAATTTTAATTTTTATGAAAAAAATCGTTTTGTCCCTCTGTGTTGCCCTTACAGCTACACTTGCCTCTGTGGCACACAAGCCAGTTCCACCAACCAACGTAGAAGTTGATAATGCAAAAAGTAGCTTCAAGTGGTTAGGTAAAAAATTCACTGGAGAGCACTTCGGAACCATCAATGTAAAATCAGGTAGCTTTGCTGTAGATGGTGGAAAATTAGTTGGTGGCTCATTTGTAATCGATATGAATTCAATCGTATGTGAAGACATCAAAGAGGCCGAATACAATGGCAAATTGGTAGGTCACTTGAAGTCAGACGACTTTTTTGGCGTCGCTAAATTTCCAACCGCTAACTTTAAAATTGTATCGGCCACTGTAAAAGCGGGGAACAAATATACCATCACTGGAGATTTGACTATCAAGGGTACCACCAAACGGATTTCATTTCCAGCGTACGTCAATGTAGCCAACGGTAAAGTAGCTGCACAAGCTACATTCGCGATTGACCGTTCGGACTTCAATGTGAAATTTGGATCGTCTTCGTTTTTCGACGGTTTGGGAGAAAAAGTAATTTATGATGACTTCAATGTCACGTTGAACTTGGTTTCCAAGTAATCCGCCGCAACATAATCCACACACACAGCCCTTTCCTCATCTGGAAGGGGCTTTTTTGTGAGAAAAATGCTGTAACTTGCTTGGCAAAACTCAATCCTGCATGAAAATCCATTCGATCTGGCTCCTGCTCGGAGTTCTATGGCTATCGGCTTGCACAAGCCCTGATTCACCTTCCCCTGAATCAAACGAATACCTTGTTGAAACAACATTGGTTTCGGACGTGGATGCGGCCACCTTGCGCTCTTCTTTAAATCAAGCACTTGGCCCACAAGGTGCTGCGTTTACCTTGTTGGTACGCTCGGGGGTTAAGCAGCTTCGCTTGACTTACAAAACAAAGGATATGGAAGGGAAAGAGGTCATAGCCTCGGGAGCCTTGGTTATACCGACTGGATTCTCCGGCGTTGCTCTCCCATTGGCGAGTATCCAACATGGTACCCTTTTTGATGAATCGGATGCCCCCTCCTACTTCAAACCCGGAACAGAAATTACATTCGGGACTCTATTTGCAGGTGCGGGTTTCATCATAGCCATGCCTGATTATTTAGGCTATGGAGCGTCGAAGAACGTCCCCCACCCTTACGAACACCGGGTAGGATCAGCAGACCCCAACGTCGATTTCCTTTTGGCTGTAGAAGAATACCTTTCCCAAGAAAAAATCAATTGGAATAACCGGTTAATGCTTGGCGGATACTCCCAAGGCGGCTATGTCACCCTAGCGATGCAAAAAAAGTTAGAGGAAACAAGCAACTCGCCTTTTCGCCTGGTAGCTTCGAGCTGTGGGGCGGGGGCCTACAATAAATCATTAACCGTTCGAAGGTTAGTTTCCGAACCTTCCGCGGGAGATATTTCACACAATCGCTCCTACATCTGGGTATTGCAAACATACGATCGTCTTTATCGATTAAATCGTCCCCTCTCGGCTTATTTTCGTTCCCCTTTTGCCGAGCAAATCGCTCAAAATGGTCTACGTGTTGAACTGACAGGGTCGTTTCTAACCTTTTTGCAACCGACATTAATCCAAGGAATTCTTTCGGGATCGGACACAGCCTTGCTCAATGCGATCTCAGACAATGACCTCCTAAATTGGGCACCCAAAACACCCACACGGTTGTATCATGGAACAGCCGACACCTACGTACCCTACTACAATAGCGAAACCACGGCTGAAGAAATGAGACGACGAGGCGCTACTCAAGTTCAATTGATTCCTATTTCAGGCGGAGATCATGCCAGCTCCATTACCACGTTTTTGTTGGGCACTTATGAGATGTTCAGTACCTATGCAAATTAAATCCATCTACCTTATCGGAATCCTATCTCTGGCTCCGTATTGGGTATCGAGTCAATCCACATCACCCCAATTTGAAGCCAGCGGGCTGCTCATGTTGCATGATGCCGACATGCACGCGACCACCTTTGGACAAGGCTTTTGGACACGTGAACCTACTCAACGGGATCTTTTTTCGACCCTATCGTTTCCTTTAGTTCAATCGAACGTGAATGTACTCCGTTCTACCCCAGCCCCAAATTCATCGGTCCGAACAGGGAAAAGTGTGGCCATTCATCCTGAACTGAAAATGGCGTATGTCCTCGAACATCGAGCCAGCCTACCACGTGATTTAACCCAAATCAGTGTCTCGGCAGACATGGAAGACCTCCCAGCCGGTGAATTTTTGACACTTGTGGATTTTAGCGATTTTGAAGCGCCCAAGGCACAATTTAAAATGCCTATAGCCAAAAATGCTTCCAGTATTAGCCTTTCCCCGGATCATCAATACCTTGCGATCACAGCGTCGGAAGATGAACGAGAAGTGGAAATACTCGAATTAAGTGACGATGGCCGACCTATACGCATCATCACCAAACCTACTTTGCTCCCTCCGGGTAAACTTGTGGATATCCAGTGGCACCCTTCTGGTGACTATTTAGCCTACATCAACGCGACAAATCGTACTGTTGGCGTTTTAAAAGTGATTCGAGATGGGCCCACGGGAAAAATCATCCGAATTGAGCATGGTGAACAGACACTTTCCGTGGGGAAACGACCTGTTTTGGGGAAATTCACCCCAGATGGTACGTTTTTTTTCATCATGGATGCTAAAAAATCCAAAGCCGACTACCGGCAACCGGATAAAGGTGAACTCTTTGCTGTCAAACTGAATCCGGACGGTGCTCATTTTTTACTTTCCCGGTGTACACTGGGGGAAAATCCAACCGATTTGGCGATCCATCCGTCGGGGCAATGGATTGCTGCTGTGAATGCAGAAAAGTCGTATATTTTGGGAGGCGATATCCCCACAACTTCCGCAACCATGCACGTGATATCCATCTCATCCCAAGGAAATTTGAGTACCCTCCGAGAAATACCTCTCGAAGGTGCGTTGCCGTTATCAGTGGTTTGGGATAAAACAGGGCGCCATTTGGTTACAAGCCAATTTGAAATCCAAAGTTTTGGCATTCGGGTCGGTGCATTGGACTTCTGGCGTTGGTCTGAGGCCAATGGAAGACCCCAACTTAGCCCTCAAAACGGCAAAGTTTTTGTCCCCAGAGGTGTACATTCTATAGTTCCTATTCCGTAATCTGTTGTTTATGACACAAGAATCCGTTGTATCGCTTAAGAAAAGACATTCAAAACAAGCTTGTGTAAGCTTTCTATATACCAAAGGAGCCTCCACGTTATCTACCTTGGCTAAATCGCTCCGCATTTCCATTCCTTCGGCAACAGCCATAGTTCAAGAATTGATTTTGGAAAATTGGATTGTCGAAATCGGTGCGATGAATTCGAAATTCGGACGAAAGCCAACGTTATTTGACATAAACCCCGTAAAAAAGACCATTCTCATTCTCGATATTGGTGTATTCCAGACCGAATTAAAAAAGATTGACCTCCGCAACCAAGTCACCTCGATCGCTCAGATCGATTTACTCATCAATGACCCTGACTTCACGGCCAAACTTCTCCCTTGGGCAAAAAACCAACAGGTATTGGTCCAAGACGTTTGGGGAATTGGCATAACCAGCCCTGGATTGATTGAAAAGGACACATTAGCCAACCATACGTATGTAAATCATCAAGCCAGCGGGAAGTCGTTGGTGTCGGTTCTACAAGAATTATGGAATGCCCCGGCCTTCATCATCAATGACACGAAAGCGTCCTTATTGGGAGAAACGCGATTTGGGCTCGCTCGCAATAAAAAAAATGTAATGCTCCTCAACATGGACTGGGGAATTGGGCTGGGGGTTTTATCCAATGGCGAAATTCTACAAGGCAATAATGGCTTTGCTGGTGAAATCGGTCATATTCAAGTAATCCCAGGGGGCGAATTATGCCATTGTGGGAAAGTGGGCTGTTTGGAAACCGTTGCCTCGGTCGCGTCTTTACTCCGTAAAGCGCAAAATGCTATCGACCGGAAAACGCCCACCAAATTGCAGGGCGCCCCCAAACCCCTCACCCTTCCTTCGATTATTGAAGCTGCGCATCAAGGGGATGAGTTTACGATCGAACTGATTTATGAATTGGGGCGAGAATTGGGCAAAGGCCTATCTTTTGCTGTTCATTTGCTCAACCCGGAACTCATTTTAATTGATGGACTGTTAACCAGTGTCGGCAATAACCTCACCTCAGCTATTGAACAATCCTTAAACAAGTATTGCTTGCGTGATTTCAAAAACCACCTGCAGGTCATTACTTCCCCCCTTGGTGAAACGGCCAAAACCTTAGGAGCTAAACATCATATCTTCGAAAAACTACTCCACCAAGAATTCCAAGACACGCTTTAATCTGGAATTTTCCAGCCGGGCTTGATTAAGCCAATCGGATAAATCCGTACTTTTGCCAAACTTTTCTCCGACATGCAAACGAAACATCTGCTGGGAATCAAGGATCTTCACCGGGAGGACATTGAGTTGATTTTACAAACGGCCAAAGAATTTAAAGAGGTGATCAATCGCCCCATTAAAAAAGTACCCACATTGCGCGACATTACCATCGCGAATATCTTTTTTGAAAATTCCACACGTACGCGTTTATCTTTTGAATTAGCTGAAAAAAGACTATCGGCCGACGTCATTAACTTTTCGGCGTCAGGTAGCTCCGTCAAAAAGGGAGAAACGCTGCTCGATACCGTCAATAACATTTTGGCGATGAAGGTGGATATGATTGTTGTCCGCCATAGCTCACCTGGGGCGCCTCATTTCTTAGCTAAACACATTCAAGCCAATATTGTGAATGCCGGGGATGGCACCCATGAGCACCCCACGCAAGCGTTATTAGACGCCTTTTCGATGCAAGAAAAGCTTGGCGATTTGGGAGGGAAAAAAATTTTAATTGTGGGCGATATCCTTCATTCGCGCGTGGCGTTGTCCAATATATTTTGTTTACAAAAATTGGGGGCCGAGGTAAGGGTTTGTGGACCCAGCACCCTCATTCCGAAATACCTTCCAGAACTCGGGGTTCAAGTCATGTATGATTTGGATGCTGCTTTGGCTTGGTGCGATGTCGCCAATGTACTGCGCATTCAATTGGAACGACAACAAATCAAATACTTTCCATCGCTGCGGGAATACACGCATTTTTTTGGGATTGACAAGAAGCGGCTTTCCAAATTATCCAAACCCATCATCATCATGCACCCCGGGCCCATCAACCGAGGAGTTGAATTGGCCTCGGATGCCGCCGATTCCGATCAAGCCATCATCTTGGATCAGGTAGAAAACGGCGTGGCCGTCCGGATGGCGGTCCTGTATCTTTTAGCTCAAAACCGATAACTTCATGAACTTTTCCGCATTCCAAACACAAATAGACGATTTAAAAGCCCATTTTCCTGAGGAGGCTTTTTTACAAATCGTACCGGAGGCGGTACAGCCCTACGTGCAGGTGGCCCCCAACGCCCTACTGGAAATTGCCGCGTATTTAGCCCAATCCCCCACGCACTACATGGATTTCCTGCACCTCGTTTCGCCCATCGACAACGGACCTGAGGCAGGCACAATCGACGTATTTTACCATCTTTCCTCGTTGACCTCGGAAAAAAGTCTGATCTTGAAAGTAACAATCCCGCGGGACATCCCCGATGCTCAACTCCCATCTTTAGCGTCCATCTGGCGCACCGCCGATTGGCACGAACGGGAGGCTTTTGATATGTTTGGGATACAATTTACCCAACATCCTGACATGAGAAGAATCCTCATGCCCGCAGATTGGCCCGGATATCCACTCCGTAAAGATTACCAAGAACCTGAATTCTACCACGGAATTCAGGTAAAATACTAACAGATGGAGCGAATCGGTTTGATTTCGGATACACATGGCTACCTTGATCCTGCGGTGTTTCATTTCTTCCAAGACGTCGATGAAATATGGCATGCCGGGGATATAGGGAGCTGGGATGTATGGCAACAACTCACAGATTTTAAACCAACCTTCGGTGTTTATGGCAATATTGATGGTGCTGATTTTCGGCGGGAACTTCCTGGAAACTGGATCGTTGTCCGAGGTGGTCTCCGGATATTCATGACCCATATTGGGGGTCGGCCGGGCCGATATCCAACACGAGTCAAAAACCTTCTGGCGGATCATAAGCCGGATATCTTCATTTGTGGGCACAGTCACCTGCTTAAAGTCGAACGTGACACCTCTTTTTTGTATGTAAATCCAGGAGCAGCTGGCCGTGTTGGGTTTCATCAACACCGAACGCTCATCCGTTTTTCCATCAATGAACAAAAAATTCATAACTTAGAGGTGATTCAGTTAGTTTAGTTATAAATCCTACTAAATCTAGATCCTCATGGCTCATTTACGGTTTTGGCTCTTGGGAATGCTTTGGTTCAGTTGGCATATCGGCAAGGCGCAAGTAGAAGAAAATCAACGTCTAGAAATCCCCCTTAGCGATTTCGTAGATCAACACTTTGATGTTTACCCATTGAATACCGATGGCGTTTTGTTGGTCAACTCGCGGGCCGACCTGTTTGGACGATACAGTTCCTTGCAGTTCACCAAAATGGATACGGTTTTCCGCATGATTTGGAACCGTTCATTTACGCCTCCAGAAGATTTTTCGTTTCAAAGGGCCTGGAAAAATGACCAGTCGCTTTGGCAGATTTACCGTAAAATTGACTCCCAAGATCTCCTATTCCTGCAATTAAATTTAAAAACAGGTGACTTAGTCTTTACCGAAGCCAAGCTATTGACCCGTATGGATATCGACTTCTTTCGGGTCCTAGGCAATAAAGCCATCATCAGTGGCATGTACAATGATCGTCCTGTAGTTGAAATGGTGCACCTGTTTGACAAAAATGCCAAGGTATTACCCGATTTATATGCTAATCATTTGCGTGTCAATGCGATTGAAGTGGATGAGCTGGATCAGCTGGTACACATTTTAGTGCGCGATGAGCGAAAATGCCTTTTTTATTTAAAATCGTATGATTACGAGGGAAAACAAGTAATCAATCGAGTCATCAGTCAATCCCGAAAAGTACCCATTACCGGAAAATTACTTTATTTACCCGATAACCGACGGGTGATTGTAGGGAATTTTGCGGAGAGCTGTTCGAACTATAGCGTTGGGTTTTATATCCACGACATTATTCAGAATAAAACCCAATTCACTGATTTCACCGAACTCTCCAATTTCTTTAGTTATTTACCCGAAAAGCGCCAGCAGCGCGTTAAAGCGCGGCTGGAATCCCGTCAATCGCGGGGAGTTGAGGTCAAAATCCGGCACCGAATTTTGGTCCATGACATCCTTAAGAAGGGGGACGAATGGGTATTGGTTGCGGAGATTTATTACCCAGAATACAAAACGCCCACCACGTTGAATGGAAGTATGGTTCAGGTCTATCGGGTAGGTCGGGAGTATTTCAATAATTTCAAATACTCGCATACGATCCTATGTGGATTCAACGGCGATGGGCAACTCGTTTGGAATAATAGCTTTGCCATGAATAACATTGAAAGCAATGAGTTATCGAAAAAAGTGCAAGTGACCACCACTCAAGATGAAGAATTGTTGGTTGCCTACCCCAAAGATCGGATCATCCGGATGATGAAATTGGAGCAGGATTATAGCTTTTTGGACTTGGAGGTCAGTCAACATCAACAAAAAACCAACAAAGGTCGAATTGTAGACGAATACCAATTGGATTTAACCTCTTGGTACACCAATAATTTTCTGACCCATGGTACGGTGTCTATTCGCAACTTGCAAACGATGGCTACCCGTTCTTACTTTTATTTGAACCGCCTAACCTACCGGTCTTCTCCATCGGCTACCCAGGCTTTAGTACCCAATTGAGAGGTTAGGACCAAACCGATACCATGGCTGATCCCATGCTATTTTGGTAATCCAGCGTCCAACTTCCGGTGAAGGATGTTTCCAGCCATGAATTTCCTACTCGTCGAAAGATAACCACTTGGAGGCCCATTTTTTTCCAAAACAAATCGACAACCTCGTGCACAGCCATGGCAGGTGTGAGTACAAAGTCTTCCGGATTTTTCAACCGGCTGAGCGAATTCAATGGCTTTTCTAACCAAATGGTTCCAGCTTCTTGGCCTTGACAATAAATCTCCAGCCGAAGATACGGAAATTGATCAGTGAAGTTACGAAGCACTTCGAAGACCGTCATGTTCGGGGAAATAATCATATTCGTTAGGTGATAAGTGAACTATGTTACACAAACAAAATTGTTGGATTTTCTACCGCTATCCTATGAGGGATATCAGTTTTAAAGAATAATTCCGAAATTAGAATTTTGATTACCAAAAACATGATCAACCTCATAATTTACTATGTCGGAAACCCCTATTTTTCGCAATTTAGAATCAGCCCATAGCGCCGAAGCCTCCAATAATCAGGTTTCGGTATCCGATATGAACAATCAAGTTGAAGCTATTTTTGCGTTTGCCACGGAGGGGATTCTCATTACGGATGAATCAGGGACCATCCTACGGGTGAATCCAAGCATTGAGCGAATGTTTGGGTATAAGGCCTCTGAACTGGTTGGAAAACCGATTGAAATACTCATTCCAACACGTTTCCACCACCGGCATGTCCACCACCGCCAAAATTTCGCTCCGCAACCCCGCGCGATGGGGTTGGGATTTGATTTATTTGGTATGCGCAAGGATGCATCGGAGTTTCCGGTGGAAGTCTCGCTAAGTCCGTATGAATCTACCCAAGGCCGTAACATCATCGCATTCTTGATTGACATCACGATTCGAAAACAAGCCGAGACTCAATTGCTTTCCTATAAATCGCAGTTAGAGAAAGAGGTAGAGGAACGAACGTTAATCCTAAAAGAGGCCATAAAAAAACTCGAGAACACCAAAAGTGAATTGGACCAATCGTTGAAACGGGAGCGTGAACTCAATACAATGAAATCGCGATTCATCTCCATTGCCTCCCACGAATTCCGTACGCCCTTGGCTACCGTATTATCATCCCTCTCTTTGGTTGAAAAGTATGCGGATTTACACCAAATCGAATCGCGAAATCGGCACATCACCCGCATTAAATCGTCCATCAAACATTTGACCGAGATGCTCAATGACATGCTAGCGGTCAACAAAGTGGAGGAGGGCAAAGTGATGATCAATGCCTATAGCTTTCCGCTTCTACCCTTTTTGGAGGAGATTCAAGGGGATGTCGGTGGCATCTTAAAAAAAGGGCAGCTGATCGAAACGGATTTCCAATTTCCGGCAAACAGCTCCATCTACTCGGATCCTAAAATCCTTCGGCCTATCTTGATGAACTTATTGGGAAACGCGATTAAATTCTCTTCAGAGAATCAAATCATCACCTTCAAAATAAGTCAACACGATTTATTTTGGCACATCGAAATACGAGATCAAGGGATTGGCATTCCAAAAGAAGATCAAGCCGAAATTTCCAATCGATTTTACCGGTCCAGCAATGCAGCCAATATCCAAGGAACAGGGCTAGGCCTCAACATCGTGTATCAATATGTTCAACTTCTTGGTGGAAAAATTCATTTTGAAAGCCAAGAAAACAGTGGTACCATTTTTTATATTCAACTCCCCACATCCCATGAAAAAAATCCTCTTGATTGAAGATAATCCTGAAATTCGGGAAAATACCAGCGAAATTTTACTTTTGGATGGTTACGAAGTCCGCGTCGCCGAAAATGGCAAAGAGGGCGTTACGATGGCCTTGGCTGAAAAGCCGGACTTAATCATTTGCGACATCATGATGCCCATCTTGGATGGGTATGGTGTGCTCCATTTGCTCAATAAAAATCCAGAAACTGCAGATATCCCCTTCATTTTTCTAACTGCCAAAGCCGAACGGTCTGACTTCCGCAAAGGCATGGACATGGGGGCGGATGACTACATCACCAAGCCCTTCGATGACATGGAGCTCTTAGCCGCTGTCGAAAGCCGATTGCGGAAAGTCCAGGTACTTCAACAAAAATACCAGCGGACATTGGAGGGACTCGACAATATGGTCCGTGACGCGGGAGGTGAATCCGAATTGCGTCTTTTGCATGAAAAGCGGGAAATTCGGACGTTTAAAAAGAAAGCGGAAATATACCGTGAGGGCACATTTCCGTTGTACCTGTTTTTCGTGATGAAAGGAAAAGTCAAAACCTACAAAACCAATGATGACGGAAAGGAATTAATCACGCAACTCTACCAATCGGGGGACTACTTTGGGCATGTTCATTTATTGCAAGAAACCCCCTACCTCGATAGCGCTGCCGCGTTGGAGGAAACCGAGATTTGTCTTATTCCCAAAGATGATTTTTTCTCTTTGCTCTTTCAAAACAGACAAGTCGCCAAAAAATTCATTCAAATGCTTTCGGCGGAGATTGATACCACCGAAAATCAACTCGTCCAATTGGCCTACAACTCGGTCCGAAAAAGAATGGCGGAAGCCTTACTTCGGTATTTCTCGTACACCCAATTAACCGATAAAGACAAAAAGGAAGGCATCCGGGTGGGCCGAGAGGACTTGGCCAATTTAGCCGGAACTTCGTTGGAAACAGCCATTCGGACATTGTCTGATTTTAAAGATGAACAACTCATCGATATTACCTCAGGCCGTATCCGAATCTTATCAGAAGATGGATTGAAGCGACTCAAAAACTAGTCACCTGAAGTGAAGAGCCTTGAACCAAGCGTGTGGATTGTATCCCATGAACCAATCTGCACGCGGGTTTCCTTTTACATTCCCACAAATTCTTCTAGCTTTACAGCACAATCAATCAACCCTTAACCTACCAACGAATGAATCGTCGTTATTTCCTTCGGAATTCAGGTCTTTTGGCCGCCTCACCTTTGGCGTTATCTTACCTAGCCTCATGTCAATCTGCGGAAAAAAACGCGAGTGAAGCCGAGGCTACTGGCCTAAGCCCTTTGGGTGATTTTGGGATTCAACTCTGGACAGTCAAGGAAGAAATGGCGAAAGACCCGAAAGGAACGCTCAAATCACTTGCGCGTTTTGGGTACACCCAAATTGAAAGTTTCCAAGGGGCCGACGGGATTTTTTGGGGCATGAGTGCAGCTGATTTCAAGTCATATACCACAGATCTCGGCTTGCAGGTCATTAGTTCCCACACCGACCCTGAATTTGCGCTCAAGCCTGAGAAGCTCGATGCGTTCAAGCAATTGGTAGAAGAGGCTCAAGTTGTCGGTTTATCGCATGTCATCAACCCTTATTTGGGATTTCTAAAAACATTGGATGATTTTAAAAAGGCCACAGAACAGTTTAACGTTCTCGGCGAAATTGCGCAACAGGCCGGCATGAAATATGGCTACCATAATCACCATTATTCTTTTACAAAAATGGGAGATGAGTATCCACAAGATGTCATGATGGCGGGTACAGATGCGGATAAAGTCGATTTTGAGATGGATTTGTACTGGGTGGTTGCCGCGCAACAAGATCCAGCCGCTTGGATGGCCAAATACCCCGGCCGATTCAAGCTTTTGCATTTAAAAGATATGTACAAAGCCGATAAGATTGAGGACATTAAGAAAACGGAAGAAATTAATCCTGCTTTTCCTTTAAATGCCTCGTGTCTACTAGGGACAGGCCAAATTGATTTTGCAGCGCTTGTCAAAGCCGGTAAAACCCACGGCGCTGAACGTTTTATCATGGAGCAAGAACGTTTCGATGGAACCACACTCATGGAAGCTGCCGAAAAAAATGCCCAGTTCCTAAAGGCTTTGACCGCCTAACCCATGCATTCCATTGTTAAAAACCTGACCTTTTGGGTGCTCTTGGCCATTACGTCGGGGGCACTCCTCGGTCATTTTGCCCCTGAAGTGGGACAAGCGTGCCGGCCTTTAGGGACTTATTTCATAGACTTGGTCAAACTCTTCATCAACCCCATTATTTTTCTGACCATATCGCTGGGAATTTCGGGTATGGGGGACTTAAAAAAGGTAGGCCGTGTCGGGGGCATTGCCTTACTCTACTTTGAAGTAGTCACCACCTTCGCCCTAGTCGTTGGTTTACTCATTGCGTACATTATTCGTCCGGGAGACGGAGTAGTCGCGATGCAAGGTGCGGATGGCCAATCCATTGATGGCTTTCGGCAAGGGGCTGCGGCCTTTTCGTGGCTTCAATTTTTCTTGGATAACACCACGATTCAAGTGCTTGTTTTCTCCATTTTATTTGGACTGGTATTGGCTCGATTGAAAGCCAAAATCACGTGGATCAATCGCCTGACGTGGGCCTCCAAATGGGTGTTCAAAGCCCTGCATTGGGTTATGTACCTTGCCCCGATCGGTGCTTTTGGGGGTATGGCGTATACCATTGGAAAGTATGGGCTTGCGACCTTGATTCCCCTGGCGAAGTTAATGGGAACTGTCTATGCCACGATGGCGGTCTTTATTTTGGTCGTGCTGAACCTTATCCTTCGCCAATTCTCCATTCGTATATGGGATTTTTTAACCTACATAAAAGAAGAACTTTTGATTGTCCTCGGGACCTCCTCGTCCGAAGCGGGCTTGCCCTCGTTGATGGCAAAGCTGGAGCGCATGGGGTGCTCCAAGCCTGTGGTAGGACTTGTAGTACCTGCCGGATATTCCTTTAATTTGGATGGGACCACGATTTATCTTTCCATGGCCACTGTCTTTTTGGCCCAAGTATATGGGGTTGAACTAGGTTTCGAACAATTACTAACCGTCATAGGCATTCTTATGATTACATCGAAAGGTGCCGCCGGTGTCACAGGGAGTGGATTTGTGGTCTTGGCCTCCACCCTGACCGCCCTGGAGGTGATTCCTTTAGAAGGACTTGCCTTGCTTTTAGGCGTCGATCGATTCATGAGTGAGGCCCGAGCGATCACCAATTTTATTGGAAATGGCGTAGCGACCATTTGGATCGCCTGCTTTGAGAAGGAATTTGATCGAACCGCTTGGGAGACCATTTTGACTAAACAACGACCTTTAAAATAGCGTAATCTCCCTAAAATCATTGTAACCTGTTCGTTTTGTCGTTACCTTCGTACCGCAAAACTTCATCTTTGAAATATGAGTAAAAACACGACCCTGCGCGAAGAAGCCCTGCATTATCATGCCAAAGGAAGACCCGGTAAAATTGAGGTTATTCCGTCGAAAGAGTATGCCAATCAACGTGATCTTTCGCTAGCCTATTCACCCGGTGTAGCTGAGCCCTGTTTGGCCATTCAAGAAAACCCAGAAGATGTGTACAAATACACCGCCAAAGGGAATCTTGTTGCCGTCATTTCCAATGGAACTGCCGTTTTGGGTCTTGGCGATATCGGTCCCGCTGCTGGAAAACCTGTCATGGAAGGAAAAGGCTTACTCTTTAAAATTTATGCCGACATCGATTGTTTCGACATTGAACTGGACACCAAAGATGTCGATGAGTTTGTCCGGACAGTCAAGATCCTCGAACCCACCTTTGGAGGCGTCAACCTTGAGGATATTTCGGCTCCGGAGTGTTTTGAAATTGAGGAACGACTCAAAAAGGAACTGAATATACCGGTCATGCACGATGACCAACACGGGACGGCCATCATTTCCGCCGCGGCACTTCTCAATGCCATTGAACTCGTAGAAAAGGATATCGCTCAAATTCGCATTATCATCAACGGGGCAGGCGCATCGGCGATTTCATGCACCCGGCTATACAATTCCCTGGGTGCCCAAAAGAAAAACATTTTTATGTTTGACTCCAAGGGCCTCATTCACCCTTCCCGCACGAACCTTGATGGGAAAAAAAGTGAATTTGCAAATGATTCGCTACCAGCTGAAACCACGCTAGCCGAAGCTTTGGTGGGTGCCGATGTATTTATCGGACTTTCCAAAGGAAATATATTAAGTCAGGATATGGTCAAATCTATGGCCAAAGATTGTATAGTATTTGCCATGGCCAATCCTACACCCGAGATATCGTATGAGGAGGCTGTCGCAGCACGGGAAGACATTATCATGGCGACCGGCCGGTCGGATTACCCCAACCAAGTCAATAATGTGCTAGGATTCCCCTACATCTTCCGCGGAGCCTTGGATGTACGGTCCAAAGTGATCAACGAGGAGATGAAACTGGGCGCGGTTCGGGCACTAGCTGAATTAGCCAAAAAACCCGTTCCGGATATTGTCAACCTAGCGTATGGGGAAGCGAATTTGGTGTATGGTCGCAATTACATCATACCCAAACCTGTGGATCCTCGTTTATTAACCACCGTAGCACCGGCTGTTGCAAAAGCGGCGATGGATACGGGCGTTGCCAAATCACCCATTGAAGATTGGGATGCGTATGAGCTTCAACTCTCCAAACGCCTAGGGTTGGACAATACCCTTACCCGGGTTGTACTGACCAAAGCCAAGAAAAATCCGAAACGGGTTGTATTTGCCGATGCGGAGAATGTTTCCGTTTTGAAAGCGGCCCAGTTGGTCATTGAAGAAGGCATTGCATTCCCTATTTTACTCGGAAATAAGGCCAAAATCCAAGCACTCCTCATCGAAAACAGATTGGAGCTTCCTGATGATATTTTAGTGATTGATCCCATGAATCCGGCCAATGCCGAGGAAGAAACGCGCCTGGCGCATTATGGGGCTTTATTTTTCGATAAACGGAAACGTAAAGGGTTCACACTTCCTGAAGCCCTCGACATCATGCGCCGCCGGAATTACTACGGTTCGATGATGATTGAAACGGGCCTAGCAGACGCCATGATTGGCGGCTTAACGCGCTCCTATCCCGACACCATTCGCCCTGCCTTACAAATCATCGGACGCCAAGAGGGTATCAAGAAAGTATCCGGGATGTATATCTTAATGAGTCGATTTGGTCCTTTATTTTTAGCGGACACGACCATCAATTTTGATCCTACGGTAGATGAATTGGTGGAAATTACGGAATTAGCGGCTAAGGAGGTTGAGAAATTCAATATCAAACCACGCATTGCCCTCCTCACCTACTCCAACTTCGGATCGGTTGCGGATGGCCCCGCAGCGGTGAAAATGCGGAAAGCCGTCGAGATCTTAAAGCAAAAACACCCCAACATGGTGGTGGATGGCGAAATGCAAGCCCACTTGGCTTTCGATACGGATTTACTCAAACAAAATCACCCCTTCTCAGACTTGGTGGATGGACGCGCCAATACGCTCATTTTCCCGAATTTATCTTCTTCCAACATCGCCTACAATATTGTCAAAGAAGTTGCTGGCATTGAGAAAATAGGACCTATTGTGATGGGTTTGAAAAAACCGGTTCACGTTCTCCAGTTGGGGGCATCGGTTCGTGAGATTGTGGATATGGTCGCGATTGCCGTGACGGATGCACAGAATCAATAAGTCTATCCGATTTCATTTAAATCCACGTTTTTAACTAAAAACGTGGATTTTCTTTACCAAGATTATGGCAGGTACAATCCGGAAGCAAACCATCCAAGGTACAATTTCGTCCTATGCCGGTGTTCTGATCGGAACGGCGACACAGGCGTTTTTGATTCCCAATTTTTTCACCACCGAACAAAATGGACTGATGGCCCTGCTGTTGTCCTGGATGTATATATTTTGCCAAATTGCCAGCTTTGGGTTTAATTCAGCCGGCACAAAATACTTCCCTTTTTTCCGTAATCCGGAGGAGAAACACCGAGGTTATCTTTTTTATGGGATATTGACTCAAGGGGTTGGCTTTGTATTGACCGCTGGCTTATACGCTTTAGCCAAACCATGGCTTCTCGCGACAAAAGCGGGTGAAAATCCACTGTACGAAACCTACTTTTGGTATCTTCTCCCCATAGCTGGCGCTACACTCGTATTCAATTTATTTGACAACTATGCCAAAGGATTGTATGACTCCGTCTGGGGCACGTTCTTCAGTCAAGTTTTGCAGCGATTTTTAGTCTTGATTGCCGTTTTAACCGTTGCATTGGGGTGGTTTACGTTCACAGACTTCATGCCTATTTGGTCCTTGGCAATCATCATTCCCTCGGTACTGATGGTGATCCGATCCGTACAATTGGGTTCGTTTTCGATTCGCCCTACCTCCACCTTTTTTCAAAGCCCACAAGCCAAAGGTTTTGTTCAATTTGCCGGATTTTCCATTATCACGGGTCTTTCGTCTATGATCATCCTGCACTTGGATAAAATCATGATATCCAACTACTTAGGCCTTAGCGATACTGGAATTTACAATACAATTTTTTTGTTTTCCTCGGTCATGGGCATGTCGTACATGACTGTCCTGAAAGCCTCTTCAGCCATCGTGATTGATGGTATGCAAGAAAATAGAATGAAGGACGTGGAAATCATCTACCAAAAAAGCTCCATCAACCTGCTTATTTTTGGCTGCTTGCTTTTGGCTACCGTGTGGGTGAGTATCGATGAATTATTTTCTTTTATAAAACCAGAATATGCCAAAGCGAAATACGCTCTCCTTTGGATTGGTTTAGGCAAATTAATCGACCTCGGGCATGGCATCAATGGATTGATTTTATCCAATTCCAAATACTATAAACTAGATTCCTTTTTGGTCCTGAGCTTTGTTGGACTCCTGTATTTTTTAAATGATTGGCTCATTCCCGCCTATGGAATTAATGGCGCCACGTACGCTGCATTTGGTGCTGTTCTTTATTACAATACGGCACGTACTGGACTTATATGGCACTATTTCCGCATTCAACCCTTTCGGTCAACCCATATGATCATCTTAGCTATTTTTGGAGCCTGTATGGGGTTGGGCTATATATTGCCCGACATTTCATCTTGGCCTTTCGTTCAATTGCTTTTTCAATCCGGTAGTATCGGCATCTTATTTCTTGCCTTAGTGTGGGTAACCCAAATTTCGCCCGAACTTAGTGGATTGCTCCAGATTGGATATCGGGCGCTAATTTCTCCAAAAAATAAGTAAACTCGGTCTGCAGTTGATTGAATTTCGTTGAGAAGCCGGTCAATTCCCCCGATTTCGCTGGGACTTCCAATGCTTTAGCCAGTTCATGGATCCGCATTAGGCCAATGGTACCCGCATTTCCTTTCAAGGTATGTAATTCGCGTTGGATTCCGGCTACATCCTGTCGTTGAAAGGCATGCGCGGTTTCTTCGATTTGAGCGGTAGCCTCCACCTGAAAATCCTCATACACACTTTGCAATGTTTCAGGCCCGACCATCTCCAATAATCCTCGGTATACCTCAAGGTCCAGCGCGGGAATGTCGGTCAGATCAACGAGCTCATACGCCTCGGCCGGATCCGACGAACGCGATACCACCGAAGGCGAAGGAAGTTGAGCAAGCGGCCTACTCCACAGGAGAATTTCATGTATTTTTTGCAAGAGCCCTTGGGCACGAATGGGTTTGGCTAAATAATCATCCATACCCAAACTTAAAAATCGTTCTCGGTCTTGCTGCATGGAATAGGCCGTCATAGCAACTACCTTTGGTAATTTGTCTCCGTACAAAGCGCGAAGCTTTTGAGTCGTTTCAATCCCATCCATTTCGGGCATTTGAATATCCATCAAAATCACGTCAAAGTCAGGGTATTGACCGACCAACTCGAGGGCTTGATGTCCACTTTCCGCCGTCATGACGCGACAATTTGCCTTCGTCATGATTTCAGTGGCCACTTTTCGATTGATTTGATTATCATCAACCAGTAGGACAAATGGAGAATAATCCACGAAATAATCCGACAAACGGGTTTCTTGCTCCCCATTTGCCTCGGAAATAGGCTGTAGGGCAGTCGATTTGATTTGAATGGTAAACCAAAATACACTGCCCTGTCCTTCGACGGAGTGCACCCCCATATCGCCTTGCATGTGGCGGCAAAGCTCGCGTGAAATCGCTAGGCCGAGGCCGGTTCCACCAAACGACTTTTTGGTAGAATTATCGATTTGTTGGAAAGCCGAAAACAATAAGGCCTGATTTTGAGGTGAAATGCCAATGCCTGTATCTTGGACTTCAACCCGGATGGTATGTTTTAGTCCTTGTTTGGCGACGTGTTTAATGGCCAAATGCACCCGACCATTCTCGGTAAACTTCAAGGCATTGGAGGTTAGGTTCGAGAAGATTTGCAGCAAGCGTGTAGCATCGCCAACCCAATACGGGGGAACGTTAGGGTCCACCGAATAATCCAAGGTATTTGACTTTTCTTTGGCACGCTGTTGAAAGAGCGTTACCAAGCGATCCATCAACTCTTTGAAAATAAAAGGCACGGGATGCAACTCCATTTTCCCTGCCTCAATTTTAGAGAGATCCAAAATGTCATTTAAAATCGTGAGCAGCGTTTCAGAAGACTTTTTAATCGTCTGAACATATTCTTTTTGTTTGGCCTCCAAAGATGTATCATTGAGAACATCGATCATCCCCATGATCCCGTTCATGGGGGTCCGGATTTCATGACTCATGTTGGCTAAAAAGCGTTCTTTCACTTTGAGTGAATGTTCGGCTTGCTCTTTGGCCAAAATCAACTCCTCGGCATTGCGTTTCAGTTCCGAAATATCCCGCGCCACCCCTTCTACCTCAATGGGAATACCCCGTGCATCTTTGATCATTCGGATGTTCAACATGAACTGGCGAAGTTCCCCATTTTTCCGCTTCACATTGACTTCAAAGTTGGTCAGAGATCCACTTTTTAAAAGCGATTTGATGTTTTGAGCTGAATCCAAGGCATTTTCAAAGAACTTATCCACCTTATTTCCCATTACCTCGGAAACAGCATACCCCGTATGGGTTTCTACAGAAGGGGAAATCATGGTAATGCGACCGTTTAAATCCGTACGGTAGTAGATATCAATGAATGATTCGATGATATTTCTAAATTTTTCTTCACTTTTTTGCAAGGAGAGTAGCGCGGTCTTTTGCTCGGTAATGTTTCGGGCAATGCCAGATACTTCCTCTATTTCACCACTTTCGGAAGATAAAATGGGATTCAAATAAAATTCGTACCAATCCGATCCGCCGTCCAAGGCGCCCCAATGCATTTGAAAATATTGAGGCCGACCCAAAAAGGCCAGATTGTATTTTTCGCGCAAAATGGGCCGATCTTCGGGTGTAATCAAGCGCCAACCCATTTTCTCAAGGGAAGAATCCAATGTGGGCTTTACCCCCAAAACGGTGTACAACAACGCCTCGTAGTTTTTATTAAACGAGCTCAATTGCCGTTTTTGGTTGGCTGTCCAAATGATGTGCGAGGAACTATCAAAAACGGCATTCAACCGGGCCGTCTGCCGCATGAGATCAGCTTCACTTTGCTTGCGTAATAAAGCAAGTGCCACTTGGCCTGAAACGAATTCCAATAATTCTAAGTCACGATTTGAAAATTTATTGGCATCACTGTAGGATTTGATCCCAATCACCCCGGTCGTTTTGCCATTCACTTTCAAGGGCACACAGACCATAATTTCAGGATACACATGCCCATAAATGAAGATTTTCTCTGTCTCAACCAACGACTCAATATCCGACTTGCTGAGAAACAAGGGTTTATTTTGGACAATCGAATACTCAACGATACCATTCCCCATTTTTCGACGCAAATAATTTTGCTCGGTTTCGTATTGTTCATCGACATGATAGGGAAAATAAATGGATCCCTCCTCAGGCTCATAAACCGCGACAAAAAAGTTATTCGCGTACAGATTTTTTTGAAGCTCCAAATGGACTTGGTGAAGAAATTCATGCAAATCCCGGGTTCGCAAATTAGACTGGGCGATCGAATGGTATAGATTTTGGGCTTTTTCCGCCCGATGTCGTTGACTAATATCCCGAAACAAACATCGAAACGCAACAGGCTGCCCATCTTCAACCCGGCAATTGACATCACCCGACAAATACACGCGTTTCCCGTCTCGACTTCGGACCAACACCTCCAAATCATGGTAATGCACCCCCTCACTGATTCGTTGAAAGGCCGAACGCGTTTTTTCTTGCGCAGTTGGATGAACGATCTCAAAAAATGTAAGTTCCTCCAGCTCCCTTTCCGAATAGCCCAAGGTATCTTGAAAAGCCCGATTCATGTACTGAAAATCGAAGCCAGGCGATAACAACAAAATCAACTCCGAGGTATTATCCACCAAATCTTGCAATTGATGAGAGCTTTTTTGGTTGGTCAAATAATCAACCTGATGACGCAAGTGCAGGATTTCTTCCTCCAAAGATTGGATACGAGGCAATGATTCCATAGAGTATTGAATAGTCTGATTGGGTAAATTTACCGTAAAAAAATAGGTTTACGTAGGGAGAAATCGGTAATTTTGATAGAATTTAAGCAGAAGTAGCGAGATGGAAGCGGTTAAAGCAAAAAAACACTTAGGACAACACTTTTTACGCGATTTAAAAGCCGCTGAACGTATCGTTTCCCTCCTTTCAGGACATGGAAATTACAGCAAAGTTTTAGAAATCGGCCCCGGTATGGGGGTATTGACACAATACTTACTTCCACTAGATACTTGGGAACTGCATGTGGTCGAGATTGATTCGGAATCTGTAGCCTATTTACAGAAAAATTACCCAGATTTAAGTCCAAGGATCCATAGTCAAGATTTTTTGAAAATGGATTTCCCCCAAGTTCTTTCCCTACAACCGGAAGAAACGATGGCCATTATTGGCAATTTTCCCTATAATATTTCCTCTCAGATTTTTTTTCATGCCCTACACTACAGAAATCAAGTAACTGAGGTGGTGTGCATGTTGCAAAAGGAGGTAGCTCAACGCATCGCCTCTCCTCCGGGCAATAAAGACTATGGCATTCTGAGTGTTTTTCTTCAGGCATATTACGACATCGAGTACATCTTTACGGTTTTGCCCGGCGCATTTATTCCACCACCGCAAGTCGATTCGGGTGTGATCCGATTACGTCGAAATGATCGATTAACGCTCCCCTGTAACGAAAAACTTTTCACTCAAGTGGTTAAAGTAGGTTTTGGCCAACGACGCAAAAAACTACGTAATCCGCTCAAGTCTTTGGGTGTCAGCTTTGATCATCCACTGCTAGAAAAAAGAGCTGAACAATTATCCGTTGACGATTTTTTTGAACTAACGCGTCTGATTGAAGCTTCACGTAAAACAGACTAAACCTCATGTGACATGGCTACGTTTGAACTAAGCAAAGAATACGTCGAGCAGATTGAAACAGCCATCGAGTCTGGAAATGAAGACTTTCTCCGGACGGAACTAGAGCAACTTTTTGCAGCCGACATCGCTTCTATTCTCTACGAAATCAATGGAGAACAAGCGCACTATATCCTTCAACTGGTCGATACCGAAACCGGGGCTGAAATCCTATCCAATATCGACTCAGACGATCGGAAAAAATTCATCCGCGAACAATTTACCGTAGAGGAAATTGCCAAATACGTCAATCTCTTTGATTCAGATGATGCGGCGGATTTACTCAACGAACAACCGATTCAAATACGTGAAGAAGTCATTGCACTCCTCGAAGACCGCGAGCAAGCGCGCTTCATCATTGACCTCATGCACTACCCCGAAGATGTAGCCGGTGGATTGATGCAGAAAGAGTTAGTCAAGGTAAAATCCAATCAAACGGTCTCTGAGTGTGTAGAAATCATTCGCCAACAAGCCGAAAACGTGGATAAGGTATATGCGGTATATGTTGTGGATGACGAACAAAAACTCCAAGGCATCGTTTCCCTCAAACAAATCGTCTTGGCCCGCAAAAATACCAAAATCGAAAATATTCTGGAGCAAGACATCGTCTACGTCGAAACTACTCGCTCCGGAGAAGAGGTAGCTGAAATTATGCAGCGGTATGATTTGGAAGCTATTCCTGTGGTGAATACCCTTGGACGACTTTTGGGACGCATTACCATCGATGACGTGGTCGATTTCATTACGGATAAAGCGGAGGAAGACATCCAAGTCATGGCGGGTATCACAGGAGAAGCAGAGGAGGATGATAGCATTTGGGTTTTGGCAAAAGCCCGTCTGCCGTGGCTTATTGTCGGTGTCGTTGGATCTTTACTTGCCGCAACCGTCATCCATGCATTTGAAGAGGGCCTAGCCCGCATCTCTGCGCTGGCGATGTTCATTCCCATCATGGGATCTACAGGCGGAAATGTCGGTATTCAAACCTCTTCTTTGATCGTGCAAAGTTTGGCCGAAAAATCTGGATTAGAAATCAGCTTGGGCAAAAGGTTATCTAAAATACTATTGGTGGCCCTGATCAACGGGTTTGTTATTGGAACGTTAGCCGGGACGTATGTTTACTTGATCGGGGAACCCACTTTGTTTTGGGTGGTGTGTATGTCACTCTTGTCTGTGGTAATTTTGGCCTCGTGCATGGGGACAATCACACCCTTGATTTTGGATAAAGTGGGAATTAACCCCGCCATTGCCTCAGGCCCTTTCATAACCACGGCCAACGACCTTGTGGGGATCGGTGCTTATTTTGGAATCGCACAATTTTTACTCAATTTATGATAGCGGTTATTCAACGGGTCTCTGAGGCTCAAGTTGTGGTTGACGAAGCGATTATTGGACAAATTGGCCGAGGCTTTCTCGTTCTTTTGGGCATTACACACGAAGATACCCAAGAAGATGTGCTCTGGTTAGCTCAAAAAATCGTGGGGCTTCGTGTTTTTTCTGATGCGGAGGGAAAGATGAATGAAAACTTGATGTCAGTGGACGGTAACATCTTACTTATCAGTCAATTTACACTACACGCCTTAACGAAAAAAGGGAATCGCCCTTCGTTCATTGAAGCCGCCAGGCCCGAGATCGCCATTCCGTTGTATGAAGCGATGATTGATGCCTTACAGAATTTAACCGGAAAGCCAATCCAAACGGGGCAATTTGGTGCTGATATGAAAGTTTCACTGCTCAACGATGGTCCAGTGACATTGATTATGGATTCAAAAAATAGAAAATAATCAACATTATTCGGATTCATTTTTAAATAAAGCCAACAAGTCCACCCCTTCGGATGGACTTGCTGTGTTTTGAGACATTAAATAAAGGGATCAGCCTTCGTGAAATTTATAGTAGGAGGATTTTTTATCGTTTAATTCTTGATGATCTTGACTGTCTGCTTCAACCCATCTACACGGACAGTGACCAAGTACAAGCCAGGTACCAAAGAGCCCATATCAAGTTTCAACTGTCGCTCCGAAATCCACTCCTGCTTCACTAGGCTGGTCACATTTTGGGTCGCCGAATGAATCACAGTTGCCGGCTTTTGCGCAGGTGCCCGGTAGAACGTCAAGACTACATACGACTGCGTCGGGTTTGGCCCATATTGGTAGAGCTTCTCCTCGCCCTCGCCCAAGAGCTGACTTTCAATGAGCTGGTTTTCCTCACTGAGGTACATCCCCTGACCCGCATTCTCATCTTCGTCTGTTTCCTCTCCACATGGGATCACGCCACCATCCCAGACCACACCGCTCAAAGCCCGTACTCGCTGACCTACCACCGTACCATTCACGACGGTCTGGTTAGTCCCTCGGTTGCGTTGGAAGAATGCCTCCCGCTGGGTATGGAAATAGCCGTTGACTTGGTTATTTTGTTCTACTAAAATATTGCCTCCCGCGAAGACTTTCAAGTTTTGCTGCGTGGTGTTCCACCGAGCACCTTGACGCGAACGGACAATCTGCGCAACCCGAATAACCGTTTTTTGACTCACGTTCAAGGTCGCGCCACGGCCCAAAACAATCTTCTTCGCATCAACCTGCGCACTGGTCAAGGTCAACGTAGCCCCACGGCGCACGCGAATCGTTCCGAACTTAGCCTCTTCGTCGGTGGTGCTTCGCTTACGTTTGGCCCACAAGCGCCCCCGGAATCCTTTCAGACTTCCAGTACTCGCCTCAAAAGCCAAAGGCTGCGGCGCCACACGCTGAATCATCCGGTCAGGTGTACTTTCGGCATCCACATTCAACTGGGTCGAGCGAACCAAAACATCCGCTTTGTTGAGCCGCGAACGCGTGATATTGACGCTCCCGTTGCTTCCATACGTACCCACACCACCAAAGTTCACCGTATTGTTTTCTAGCTCCACTTGATCACTGGCTAAGATCGCATACGAACATGGACACACCCCGTTGCCATCAACAACCTCCACCTCAACCGTTTGCTCTGTTTGATTTCCACTCGCATCGCGAACCGTCACCATAACCCTATTGCGCCCGATAGACGAACAGCTGAACAGACCACGAGATACTGTTCGACTCACAACCGCACAATTGTCCGTCGCCTGCTGGATCACCTGATCCGGAGCTAGTGTGGCCCCTCCGTCTTCCGAAATAACCAAGGTGGCCGAACGAGTCACCAACGTTGGCGCCAAGGTATCCCGTACGGTGATCGTCAACGTGTCAAGTCCGACATTCCCATGAACATCCGTCACGCGGTAAACTATACGCCGAACACCTAGGTCTTCGCACGTGAATGTCGTCTTAGCTATCTCTTGAGAGGCTATCCCACAATTATCCGTCGAACCCGTGTCAATATCAGCAACCCGTAATCGCGCAATGCCCTGGCCGTCTAGCACCAGCGTTGCCGGAATCGTCCGAACGATAGGCGCTAGGGTATCGCGTACCGTGATCTTCACCAAAACTTCGCTCCTATTCCCAGAACGGTCAACAGCCCTAAACGTAATCTCTTGGTCTCCCACTTGGTTGCAGGCAAAATCCGTCTGACTAATCGAAATCGAATCCAAACCACAGTTATCCATAGTCCCGTTGTCCACTTGCTGGGCGCTAAGGCTTGCCAGGCCTCGGTCGTTGACAAACACGGTGACAGGTTGGGTTTGAATCACGGGTGCGATGGTATCGCGAACCGTGACCAAGAAGCGGGTAAATCCTACATTGCCTTGGCGATCCCGGGCCGTAAATAAAACCGACTGAGGCTGGGTCCCGCAGCTGAAGGACGTCGCAGATACTTCCGTCGACTCAACCCCACAGGCCTCCACAATCGATGCAGACACTTGGTGCGCCATCAGGCTGGCGTTCCCTTGAGCATCCGCAAACAAAACCGTATCCCGGACCACCACGCGCGGAGCGATCGTATCCAATACCGTCACCCGAGCATCCATTTGAGCCGTATTCCCAGAAAAGTCGCGCACGGTCAGCGTAAAGGGCTGCGTACCTAAGTGGCTGCAATCCAGCGCACCAATATTGACCGATACGTCAGCAATCCCACAGTTATCGTTTGACCCTCGCGCAAAAGCAGGGATATCCAGCGCGCCGATGCCTTGCGCATTCAAGTACACCGTTTGGTTGTTGGCCACTGCCACAGGCGGACGGGTATCCAGCACAAAGACGGTTGCCTCGGCGCTAGATTGGTTACCCGACAAGTCTGTAATTGTCAGGATCACCTGCTGTTGGCCAATGTCCATGCAGGTAAAATTGGTTTTGCTGACCTGCATGGAGCGGATGCCGCAGTTGTCCGATGACCCAGCATCCACTTGAGCGGCCGACAACGTAGCACGTCCGTTGGCGTCAAGATAGAGTTCAGCCGATTTCGTAACAATCCAAGGCGATGTTTGATCCACCACCGTCAGCGTCGATATACACGAGGCCGAGAGTCCATTCGGATCATGCACCGTGAGTTCGATCGGGTATTGACCTACCGAGAAAGGCCCCATCGTATGAATCATCCGAAGAAGTTCACCACCTTCCGGATCAAACGAACCGTTGTCGAGTTCTTCGACCGTCACAGTCGTGGAACACAGGTCATTAACAGGCTTGGTGATGTTCTTACAACGCGCGATCGGCGCTTGATTCTGGACCACCGTAACAGAACCCACCGACGAAAACACAGGTGGACAGCCCAAACCCTCTACTACAGCCCGGTAGAAGCGAGTCTCGTTGAGGTTGGTAATTTCCAAACGCGTAGCCGTGATGGCGATATCAGTCAGATCATTGGTGAAGTTGAGATCACGCGCCGATTGCCACTTCACGATAGTACCGGTGTGTCCGCTAAGATCCAAGGCGGCAGCATTGATACCCGAGATAAGCGAAGTAGAACCCGATACCAGTCCACCCGAAAGGGAAGGAGAAGTTAGTTCGATGGGGCCAGAAACATCAGCCACACAGCCATTAAATTCCATAAAAAAGTTAAGGTACGTATCAGCCTCCAGTTCGGAAAGAACAAAACCGCCGCCGGCCACGGTAACATCCTTTATCACAGCGATTTCATTTTGACTTCCTTTGAGATACTCAAGTTTATAAACACCATCCGCCAAGTTACTGGTGAAAGCAATGCTTCCATCCTTCCCAGCACAAGTCGTCGGAGATACAAACTCCTTCATCGTCAAGGTAAGAGGGGTCGGATTGACAATGACTTCCACCTTCACGCGTTCACTTTCACACCCGTTGACCGTTTGCGTAGCGTAGTACGCTCCCGTCGCAAGAGCGGTAGTGGATGTAAGAGCTGCTCCACCCGTAGCGGACAAGTACCATTGCACGTTGCTTCCTGTAGAGGCTAAGTCCCCAACCGTCGCGCGTTCGCAGAAGGCTTGATCCTCTACATCAGGCATGGACGTGACGGAATTCGTCGTTACACGCACCGCGGTTCTTACACTTTCACACCCATTGATGGTTTGCGAGGCATAATACGTCCCAGTCGCAAGTGTGGTAGTTGATGCTAAAGCGGTTCCACCTGTTTGGGCAGCATACCACTGAATTCCCGTACCTGTCGCCACTAAATCTTGCACAGTAACTTCACCACAGAAGCTTTGGGCCAATGCGGTTGGGGCAGCAGGAATTGGATTAAGCGTTACACTGGCAGATGTACGCGGACTTTCACACCCATCCACCGTTTGCGAGGCGTAATACGTCCCCGTTGCAAGTGCTGTGGTGCTTGACAATGCCGATCCGCCTGTTTCAGCGGCATACCATTGAATCGTAGTACCCGTTGCTACCAAATTGGCAACCGTAGCAGTGCCGCAGAAACTCTGCGCTAACGCCTCAGGCGCTGAGGGTATCACGCAGGGTGTTTTGACAGAAATGACCACATCGTTCCCATCACCTCCTACATATGAAATGAAGGCGTTTAGGCCACTTCCTAAGAAGTTGGTGATCGAAGCGGCTTCCGGCAAACCAGCGAAGGTTCCCTCAATGGCATCTGTACCGTCATTTTGAACAATGGTGAATACATCCCCTACAAGCGGCTTGTAGGAACTCCCCTCAAAAGTCAAAGCTGCAGTATTCAAGTTTAGTATTCCCTCCAAATTAAGTTGGCGGTATTCTTCGTCAAGAATGGTTCCATCGATATCGAGATTAAGTTTGGTTCCGCTACCCAAAGTAAGCTTTTGATTCGAAGCCACACGTACATCCACGCCAGTTGTGTTAGGCCAAATACCTTGAGTGACACCATTAAGTGTAATGCTTCCGGAGGTAGATGTTATGACTCCGCCCGAAGTGAGTTCTATATCGGGTTCTCCTGCACTACCCGTACCTGTAACCGAAATTGCCCCTCCTTCCGAGGTGATCATACCCCCATCATCACTAATTCGGACGCCTGCGCTAGCGCCTTGAGTAGCCGTTCCGACAACCTCAACGTCGCCATTCAAACCAGCGCTAATGATTCCACCACTGAGGCGAATACCATTGTGATCTCCTCTGGTCGATGTGCCACGACCCGTTCCAAGGACTATAACTTTTCCTCCTGATGACGTAATTGTAGCCCCATCCCCTATCCGAATCCCAGCTGAAAAACGACTAGCACTCAATCCACCTGTACCTTCTACACGCACAGTACCTAGTCCACCTGCTTTTAGTAGGACCGCACCTGACATGGATATACCATATTGAGTACCTCCAGTGTTGGCCTCATTAATACCGGAAAGTGAAATATTCCCCCCTTTTGATTCAATTATACTAGGCCCTAGAATGCGGATGCCTGATTGACTGGACCCCGTTCCGAAACCACCTTGACCAGAAATCAAAACATCTCCTGAACCACCACTAATCTTGGCATCATTGTCAATATTAATACCCCGTTCTCCACCGCCTCCAGTACTTGCTTTCCCTTTGATTTCAAGCTTTCCACTGCCCGAAATATCGATAATACCTCCATTTACTTCAATTCCAGTAAAATCTCCCTCAGATCCAATAGCGCCTTGGTTAGCCTCAAGTATAATATTCCCATTGACAGAGGAAATAGTTGACCCCGGGCTTAACCGAATGTTTTGCTTTACCCTGAACGTCGCAGATCCTGTCCCTGAAAGAGACAATACAGTATTTTCTCCAATCAACACTTGATCTTTCCCAGGTGTTGCCGAAGCGCTTTGCAGATCCACTTCCAGGTTGGCGTCTGGCAGAAACGTGAGGTTACCAGTGAAGTGAATCGATTCATTATCTTCACTGCCTTTGATTAGTAAGCTTGGGAGAGCGGTTGTAAATCCACCCACATTGACAATATCCTGTCCTACGTTGGTTTCGATGGTGATAGATGTCGCACCCGTGAGCGAAACGTTAGCTGGGAAGCTTGAAACAGGGCCTCCATTCAACGAAAAGGTCCGGCCAGCAGCATTGAATTGAATTTGATTTCCATTTTCAATTACCTCCAATACATCGTCATTACCCGATACATCCGTAAGGACAATCGCGTTATCAACGGTAGTTATTTGATAATCCGCTCGAACACTTCCTACTTCCACCGTCACCTCATTACTCGTAGCCATTGTAGGCGAAGCACATGGATCATTACTCGTCATCTCGACTTTAATCTTATCCCCATCCACTAAATCAGAGGCTGTATAGGTTGCACCCGATTCATTGGGAATAACGGTATCGTTCTTCTTCCAAACATACGTTGGGGCTGTCCCGCCGTTGGTTGGGGTTGCGGTGAACGTGACGCTGGTGCCGGGTGTGATTTCATTTCCAGGGCTGGCGGCTAGAGATACATTCGTGGAAACAGATGGCAGCGAAGCTGTACGACTAATCATTGCCTTAGCACTATTATCTTGAGACAGGGCGATAAATACATCGTTGCCAAACGCAATGGCACGCCAAGCATGAGTATCAGAAGCTACCTGGGGAGTCCAATTTATACCATCTGTACTTGTCATGACACGGGTATCTCCTGATGACGCCACAGCGATAAACTTACCATCGCCAAAAGTAACCGATTGCCAAGCACTTTCGATTCCTCCATTTTGAACAGTCCAATTTATACCATCTGTACTAGTCATGGTCCGATTTGGGCCACCCGCAGCTACAGCCACAAAGCGATTATTTCCATAAGTAACAGATTTCCAGTCACTATTTGCCTCAAAGGTATGAGCAGTCCAGTTTATACCATCCGTACTTGTCATAACTGGTGACTCGTCGTTACCTGAAACAGCTACGAATTTTCCACCACCGAAAGTCACCGCATCCCAAGAGGATCTTGTGACCGCATTTTGTTGAGTCCAATTGACCCCATCTGGACTATAAACTAAATTATTATCACCAAACGCGCCCAATGCGACATACATCCCGTTACCAAAAGCAACAGAATATAAATCTCGGGTGGAGGAAACACGCATTGTCCAATGTACACCATCTGGACTCGTCATCGTTCTCCGGCCAGAGGATTGTGCCGTATTGTCGGAAACGGCCACAAACAAACCGTTTCCATAAGTTACTGATCTCCAGTTGTTATCGGCAGGAGTAACCTGTGAGGTCCAGTTAATCCCATCGAGGCTCGTTATGATTCTACTTTTTAGACCAACGTCACTGGAATTGGATCTACCTATAGCGACAAACATACCATTACCAAACGTTACAGATTGGATGCCTCCAGCTACGATGGGTAAGTCTGACCAGTTTACTCCACTTGGAACACAAGTAGGTTCTAAAACTTCTATACGAATTGGATTACTTTTCACTGTTTTTTCAAAAACACACGCATCCGAACTCGTCATGTCAAGCGTGATTATATCCCCATTTACAAAGGAATTGTCGGTATAGGATGGGCTATTCGAACCTACCGGAATATCATTTTTTCTCCACTGATAAAGCGGTGAATCTCCTCCATGTGTTGGAGTGGCCATGAATGTAATACTCTCTCCCGTCAAAATTAGATTATTTGAATCGGTGCTTGTTATCCGAATCTGTGCACTATTACCACGACTTACTAATATACGATTTAACGAGCTGCTAAAACTACTACCTCCAACGGCCACGAATTGGCCGTCACCATAGGTAATTCCCCAAAATTGTTCCATCATAACTTCAGCACGGCCTATCCAGTTTATTCCGTCTGTACTAGTTGCAACGGAGGGGTTAGCTCTATCCTGGGAAACTGAAACGAACATCCCATTTCCATAAGTAACTGCTCTCCACCGGCCTAGGACTGCTCCAAAAGTAGATGTCCAATCAGAGCCGTTTTGACTTGTCATGATTCGGTTTAAACCCGAGTTAGAAACCGCAACAAACAGACCATTTCCATGTGTAATGGAAGTCCAAGCATTGTTTTCTGGTGCGCTGACGGGTGTCCAATCAATCCCATTAGGACTTGTCATAATTCTATTTGAGCCAGATCGGGAAACCGCAACAAACAGGCCATTACCGTATGTGATTGATGACCACTGATTTGATTCTGGAACTTTATGAACAGTCCAATTCATAGCATCTGTGCTGACCATGACATTGCCAAATTCCGAGACCGCTACAAAAAGCCCATTTCCAAAAGTAACTGAACTCCAAGAATTAAATTCTGGCGTTAAACGAGCCGACCAATTTACCCCATCAGGACTAGTCATTACTTGGTTCACACCATCGCTTGCTACAGCTACAAATAGACTATTACCGTATGTAACAGATGTCCACGTGTTATTCTCGGGTGCAGCCTGAGCTGTCCAAGTGATACCATCTCGACTTGTCATTACCCGATTAGTTCCATTTTCTGAAACCGCTACAAACACTCTATTTCCATAGCTGACAGAACGCCAAACATTCGCTTCGGCTGCATCCCTTGGCTGCCAAGTGACACCATCCGATGGACAAGGATTAATTGATTCCGGTACAGTCACCACCATCGTAATCTCATTACTCGTAGCCATTGTAGGCGAAGCACATGGATCATTACTCGTCATCTCCACCTTAATCTTATCCCCATTCGCTAAATCAGAGGCGGTATAGGTTGCACCCGATTCATTGGGAATAACGGTATCGTTCTTCTTCCAAACATACGTTGGGGCTGTCCCGCCGTTGGTTGGGGTTGCGGTGAACGTGACGCTGGTGCCAGTAGTAATGGTCATACCGCCAGTAGCATCCAATGATATAGTTGGTATTTTTTGATCTTCTATGGTTACTGAGGTAGTAGTTGAAATAAGTTCACATCCATTTGTACCTCCTAAGCTGTACGTTATGGTGTATGGACCGGAATTACTTTCGTTTAAATTAATTCCACCCGTCTGTGTATTAATGCTCAAGCCTTGAGTAGAAGAAAATACTCCTCCTGTTGAACCTAAGATTGTAATCTGGGCTTCCGATCCATCTTTGCATAATATAGGTGAAACATACGATATTTTTTCGATGGTTGGACAAGGTTCTAGTTCGTTTTCAAAGACGCCAATATTATTACTACAACTGATCCCATCACGAGTAGAAGCAACCCATCCTGAAGTTGGAACTCGGTCGGCCATCGAGTTATTAAAATAGATAGAACTGTTATTTGCATCGGTAATGTACCACCCTGCAGGTCGGTTCGGGTCACCTGATCCCCAATAATACAATCGATTACCATTGTCTCCAGTTAAATCAGGACGTTCGTTGAAAAGTGTTGTGGGTATAAATTTCCCACTTTGATTTTCACAAAGAGTTCTGATTAGTATATTGACAGGATTTAATACCGCCCGTTTGGGTCCTTCAACTATATGTATTTTCGCTGGCCCCAAGTTACAATTCAGGGCATTATCCCAGGTAGTGGGCACATTCAAAGAAGAGGTTAGTCTAAAAGGACCATTTTCATTCATTTGCCATCCCTGGGGAGAATTTTTAAACGAAATTCGATTGTTATTGGCGCTTGTCAAAACAGGCCGATCATTTTGGATATCTGTAAACTTGTAAATGCCATCAAATTGGCATGTATTTGAAATTGTATAGGTGATATCAAAATTCGGTAAATACTCGCCAAAAACCACTTTAAGATCACGACCGATGCACGTATTTCCTACTATTTTCCAGCCCTCTGTAGGTGGTTCATCCGATGTAGAGGCAACGCTATATGCTATCCCCATAGAGCCCCTCACTACCCATTGTCCGTTAGTGGAGTCAAAATACAGTTCATTGCCATCTGAATCAACAAATTTCTTTTTTCCATCCTGTGTACCGGTTTCTATATAGCTTCCGGCTAAATTGCCGCAGTCTGAATAAAGTGCATAGCGATCTATGATGGTCAGATTTACTCTAGTTCCATCACTATTTCTAAATGGAATCGAAAATTCTCCCGTAGTCGTGGCCTTGTAGTGCTCAACTCTTGCCCAGGTAAATGGTATATTAAAAACAACCTGACACGTTCTAATTACTATGTGTTGATTAGGTGTCAACGAAAAAAAGAATGGAGTGTTGACTGGCGTACATTGAGCTACGAATGTTTCAGGCATTATCGGTGTCCGATAATGATCGAAATTAGGTTGTCTGCACGAAGTAGCTGTATTTACACCATAGCTGTAAATAGTCTCATCACGAAAAAAGGTAGTTCCATAGGTGCCATCTTTGTGGTGTAACCGATAAGGTAGATGACCATTCCCGATGTAATCGTGAATAGGTACAATTATGTCACTCCCCGAAGAGCAACTCGTCAGGGTTTGTGACCAGCTAAAAAAACTACTCAAGAGCAGGGGGAAGATACAAAACAACGTGTGAACCCTAAGTCCCCAAAACGATTTTAGAAGGAGAATTTTTGGCATAAAATTAAAAACTAAATGACATGATGTAACTAGGCGGATAGGCAAGTCGACAGATCAAATGAATCCAAACTCTTTAAAGATTTACGAATCCTTCGGAGATTCGTCCATTGAAACTTTGACATTGCTTACCCCCCAAAATTACGGCCGCCGAAAGCTCACCTCAAAAGCCAAATGTATGGATTGGGTAGAAAGTCGTTTGGTGTGGGTGAAACGGTATTTTATGTAAGTAAAATTTTTTTTTAATCTTTTTCCTAGTGACTTTTGGATGAAAAATAGCCTAAAGGCAGAAAATCTTGTCCCCAATCAATCTCCCCATTTGGGTGGAAGTACTTAAATTTGTTATCTGTAAAGCAGATTTCAATGATTTTAAAAGGGATCTTTCAAGTAAGGACTAATTTCCTCTTGGATTGGACCGTCGCTTAATCTTCATTTTTTGAAATAATACGTCTATTTATCGTTACGTTCCAAATGATTATGTGTTCAACCCTCCGTGTGATTGTATTTTTTTGGGTATTCTCCCTATCCTTCACGGCTTTTTCTGAAAACCGAATAGATGAACACGTCCGTCAAAATCAAATCGACAGCCTCACCCAATTGTTTCACGCAACCTCCAATAAGGCGCAACAGGTCAAAATCATGCGAAATGCACCAACCATTTGGGAAGATTACCTGACGCATGCCGACCGAATCGCTGAACTGTACTATCAAGCCATATCAGTTGCTGAATCATTGAAAGATACAAAGAATGCAAAGTTTCTTTTACTGGAAATCGCCAGTTTAAAAATGCAAAAAAGCCTTGACGAACCAGCTGCATTTACCTTATATACCAAAGCATTGGCTTATGCGAAAGAAGATAAGGATTTTACAACCGCCGCCCGAATTTGTTACTCAATAGCGGCGATTTATGAACATCAGAATTTTCGAGATGACATGTATGCCTATTTTTTACAATCTATAGCCTATTCAGAAAAATCGAATGAGCTATTTTTAGGATCTTTTCGTTGGTTGATTGAATTCTACTTAGAAGATAATAAGATTGAAGAAGCCATAAAAATTGGTAAAAGAGGAATTTCATTTGTTGAAAAAAGAACCAATTCAACCAATTTTAAAGTAATTATGTATGGGTATTACTACAAAGCACTCAAAAGGATTCCCAAACATTCGTCAGAAGCTGCCCTGTACAAGGAAAAAATTGGTACTTTACTAACTAAAGTAGAAAAGCCAACAGATATTGAGGATTATGAATATTTAGCCATGACTTGCTTGGAAATAGAAGAATATGATAAAGCCATATTTTTTGCCAAAGAATATCTAAGACTATTCGATAAGGCTAAAGGTCTAGAGCGAGAGAAAATACATATTTTCGAGATTATTTCATTAGGTTATGAACGAAAAGGCGATTTTCAAAGCAGCCTAGCTTTTTTTAAAAAGTATTCATCTACCTATACCGAAACCTTGAAAAGCTTAAATAGCCTAGAATCCGGACGAAAATTGATTCGAGTTGAAGGAGAGCGTAATGTACTCATCAAACAACAAGAAATAGAACGCGAAAAGTTTTATCGAAATTTAATCAGCATCGTGGCATTTTTTATGCTTTTACTTGGGGGTGTGGTATTTTACTTTTATAGAGGAGAACAAAAGCAAAAGGCCGAGCTGGTACACCTCAATGCCACCAAAGACCGGCTATTTGCCATACTATCCCACGATCTCCAATCGCCTATCGCTAGTCTTCAAACATTCATGAATTTGATTCAATGGGGCGCATTAAGCCAAAAAGAATTTGCAGAATCAACAGACCTATTCAATATTCAACTCGAAAAAGTACGTAGTATGTTGGAGAATCTATTGAACTGGTCCATTTCCCAAATGGGTGGGATGAAAGCGCAACTTGCCTCCGTCATGGTTGAACCGATCCTCTCTTCGCAAATTCAACTTTTAAAAAATCAAGCCCAAGCCAAACAAATCTTAATTCATCAAACAATTCTACCCTCTGTGGTTATCCAATGCGATAGCAACCACTTGACGATCATCCTGCGAAATCTTCTCCAAAATGCCATTAAGTTTACTCCCTCGGGAGGCGAAATTCACCTAAAATGTTTTGAAAAATCAGATCGGGTATATCTCGAGATACAGGATTCAGGCATCGGCATGTCGGAACAACGACGCCAACACTTGTTTGAAATTAACCCACATTCTTCACAGTTGGGTACAGCGAATGAAAGCGGAACCGGATTGGGACTGGTACTGGTCAAAGACCTCATGGAGGCCAACCAAGGGACCATCGAAGTCAAAAGTGACGTAGGGCAGGGAACTACCTTTATTTTAGGCTTTGTCCTGCCTACGAACAAACAAAGGTTTGCGTAATAAGGGTATATCATTTTGGTCAATTCAATAAAACTTTAGCTACATTTGCCAAATTCATCTAGGTAATATATATAGAATAATCAAAGTATAGCTGCATATTTTACATAGTGTATATTAATCTGATACCTAAATTTATTTAATATACACCCACAAAACTATTCATCGTATTTTTGAGTTGACTTTATGTTGTTGATTCTTAACGCTTAAACCTCTAAGTTAAACCCCGTCGCTTTCGGTTGTATGGTAAAAATAAATACGTTAGTCATTGACGATGACAAACTCTGGCAAAAGTCGATTACTAAGTTTGTCCAAATGAACCCCCATTTGGAGCTTGTAGGTGTATGCGGAACCGCCGTCGAGGCCTATTCCCTCATGACAGAAAAAGAAGTAGATCTCATTGTATCGGATATCGAAATGCCGGAAATGTCAGGCATTGATTTTATTAAAAGTATTAAAAATCCTCCGCTTATCATTTTTGTCACTTCTCACCGTGATTACGCGTTGGATTGCTACGACGTTTCTCCAGTCGATTTTATGGTAAAACCTCTGGAAGTACCGCGATTCTTTCAAAGTATCGAAAAAGCAAGGCAACGGTTTGTCAGCCCCGTCGAATCACTCACCATAAAGCCCTATATATTCATTCGCGAAAACAATAATTTTGTTCAAATCGCTTACCATGACATTGAATACATGATCTCAGAGGATAATTTCGTTAAGATAATTACACCGGAGAAAGTGTATTCTCCCATTCTTTCCCTGAGTAAAATGGAGCAATCGCTCAAAGGAGATGTTTTTATGCGCATTCATCGTTCGTTTATGGTCAATCGAGAAGCCATTCAGCGAATCACAAAAAATGAAGTGATCTTGAAATCCGGAAAAGCACTCTCTATAGGTGACCAATACCGCAATCAAATCAATCGCAAACACATCGATGACTTCTTGGTCAGTCGAAACAGCTAATCTATTGCCTTTTCGCCCCGTTTAATCCACTCCTCGGAAATACCTAGTATCGAGTGCATGTACTCCCACTGGATGGATCCTTGACCCAAAAAAGGGCTTGGAAAACTGATTTCCCAAGCCCTTTTCACCTATCCTATGCTGTTCTGGTGTTACCGACTCATATACATGTGCCGCTCAGAATATACCTTCCGGAAGAAATCATCCTTCAAATCATCTATGAAGTAAATGCCCTCACCCGTTGATTTCATTTCAGGTCCTAATTCTTTATTTACATTCGGAAACTTATTGAAAGAAAATACGGGAATTTTGATCGCATACCCTTTCTTAACCGGGTTAAAATCAAAGTCAGTTACTTTCTTATCACCTAACATCACTTTCGTGGCATAATTTACATAAGGTTCTTGATACGCTTTGCAAATGAATGGAACCGTCCGAGATGCACGCGGATTCGCTTCGATCACATACACCACTTCATCCTTAATCGCAAATTGAATATTGATCAACCCCTTGGTATCCAAGGCAATCGCAATTTTCTTAGTATAGGTTTCAATTTGCTCAATCACGGCCGGACTTAAATCGAACGCGGGCAAAACCGCATATGAATCACCTGAGTGAATCCCCGCAGGCTCAATATGCTCCATTATACCAATGATGTACGCATTTTCCCCATCGCAAATCGCATCGGCTTCTGCCTCAATGGCATTCTCTAGGAAGTGATCCAACAAAATGTTGTTGTCCGGGATATCATTCAAGATCTTGACCACATGCTGCTCCAGCTCCTGCTCGTTGATCACAATCTTCATGCTTTGTCCACCCAAGACATACGAAGGGCGAACCAACAACGGGAAACCTAGAGATTTTGAAATCTCCACCGCCTTGTCAGCCGTTCGAACAGTGGCAAACAAAGGATATGGAATGTCTAATTCACGTAACTTCTCCGAAAAACGCCCCCGATCCTCAGCCAAATCAAGTGCTTCGTAGGAGGTACCAATAATTTTTACCCCATATTTTGTCAATTTTTCCGCCATTTTCAACGCCGTTTGACCACCCAACTGGACGATCACACCTTCTGGTTTTTCATGCTGAATAATATCATAAACATGTTCCCAGAATACAGGTTCAAAATACAGCTTGTCCGCGATATCCGGATCGGTTGAAACAGTCTCAGGATTGCAGTTGATCATGATCGTTTCGTATCCACATTCTTTGGCCGCCAATACCCCATGGACACAAGAATAATCAAATTCAATTCCTTGCCCAATCCGATTCGGTCCAGAACCCAGTACAACTATCTTTTTACGATCCGAAACTATGGATTCATTATCCGGATGTTCAGGCGATACGTTGAAGGTTGAATAATAATAAGGAGTCTTGGCCTCAAACTCTGCTGCACAGGTATCCACACATTTGTATGCCCGTTGAATTCCGAGATCTAACCGACGCTGAAAAACCTCACTTTCCAAACAATGTAGTAAATGAGCCAACTGCCGATCAGCATACCCCTTTTGCTTAGCTGCCAATAATAAATCAATCGGCAATGTTTCTACTTTAAATCGCTCAATTTCTCGCTCTAAAAGCACCAATTCCTCAATTTGACGCAAAAACCAAGCATCAATTTTGGTGAGTTTTTGAATGGTATTAAAGGATAATCCTGCCTTGAACGCGTCATGAATATGAAACAACCGATTCCAAGACGGATTAGCTAAACTATATTTTAATTTTTCCTGATCCCGCTCTTCTTTTCCATCAGCCCCTAAGCCATTCCGGCGTATCTCAAGGGATTGACACGCTTTTTGCAAAGCCTCTTGGAAATTACGACCAATACCCATTGTTTCCCCGACAGACTTCATCTGAAGACCCAATCGACGATCCGACCCAGGAAACTTATCAAAATTCCATCGAGGCACTTTCACAATAACATAATCAATCGCTGGCTCAAAGAAAGCGGAGGTAGATCCCGTTATTGGATTAATCAATTCATCTAAGTTATACCCTATCGCCATTTTTGCCGCAATCTTGGCGATCGGATAACCCGTTGCCTTTGAAGCTAATGCCGAAGATCGACTCACGCGTGGATTAATTTCGATCGCAATGATGTCATCATTCTCAGGATTCAATGAAAACTGAACATTACATCCACCCGCAAACTGCCCTATGCCATTCATCATCTCGATGGCCATGTTCCGCATTTTCTGATAAATGGTATCCGGTAACGTCATGGCCGGAGCGACGGTAATCGAATCGCCCGTATGAACGCCCATCGGGTCAAAATTCTCGATGGTACAGATAATCACGATATTGCCTTTATTGTCACGCAGCAATTCCAACTCGTATTCTTTCCAACCCAAAATCGATTGCTCTACCAAAACTTCATGAACCGGTGACGCATGTAAACCACTGTCCAATGCTTTGTCGAATTCCTCCGGTGTATTCACAAAACCTCCCCCAGTACCGCCTAGCGTAAACGAAGGACGAATAACCAAGGGGAAACCAATTTCTTGTGCAATTTCTTTACCCTCCAAGAAGGATCGAGCAGTACGGCCTTTACACACACCAATACCCAACTCCAACATCTTTAGGCGAAATTTCTCACGGTCTTCGGTTGTCTCGATGGCTTTGATATCAACCCCTATGATTTCCACATTGTACTTCGACCATACACCCGCCTGATCGCACTCAATCGCCAAATTCAAGGCAGTCTGTCCTCCCATGGTAGGCAAAACTGCATCAATTGGCCGACCCATGGCTTGGTGTTTTTCCAATATCTCAATAATGGATTTCTTTTCTAAAGGCTTCAAATAAACATGATCCGCATTCATCGGATCTGTCATGATCGTAGCTGGATTGGAATTGATTAAAGAAACCTCAATTCCCTCTTCGCGCAGGGATCGAGCGGCTTGCGAGCCAGAATAATCAAATTCACAAGCTTGTCCAATAATAATCGGTCCTGACCCAATGATCAGAATAGAAGAAAGGTGGGGATTTTTTGGCATTTTTTGAGAAGAGATTTCGATTTTGACATCGAAGCACAAAGTTAAAGGACTTTTCTAAAAGATGGCCCTAATTCTCGAAAAAATCCTAATCTTCCCAACTAAAAAGATTAAACATCACCTCGTGGAGGTACCATCACGACTTTTTCCTTGTCAATGATCACGGCTCCATCCGCTAATCCCTTGCCTTTACGGACAAATTTTTTAGGGGTAACAATCACCGCCGCCAAACGCTCATTTCGTGATTTGGAGTAATACGCCGCTAAACTCGCCGCAGCCTCAATCACGGGTGTAGGAAAGGGCTTTCCGGCTTGATGTTTAATGATGACATGGGAGCCTTGCACGTCCCGGGCATGCAACCATAAGTCTTCCTTAAAAGCATACCGCTGTGTCAGCAAATCATTATTCTTGGCATTTCGACCAACCAAAATCTCATACCCAAGAACGTTGTATTGTTTAAATAATGAGGACTCACCCGCCATGTGTTGAATGGAAGGCTGAAGTTCTTTCTTAACATATGTACGCAGGCTCCGAATACTCGTATGATGCGCTATTTCCTGGACCTGTTTCTTTAACAAAACCAAGGTCTCCTCCCGAGCTAGGATATTCTCTACAAGCTTTTCTTTCTCAATCCGCTCATTCTTGGCTTTTCGGTAATACCACTCCGCATTTTTTTGCGGTGAATAATCGGGCTTTAATTTGATTAATACCGGTGTATCCTCGGCGTATAAATTGACTAAGCTAATCTCCGATACCTCAGCCGGAATTTGATGTAAATTCGCCATGAGGATATGACCCGTCTGCTCCAAACTCAATCCCTTTTCTCTATCGTCCAAACGCTGGTATTGCTGCGCTAAATAGGCTTCCGTTTGCCGAATCTCGCGCTCCAACCGACGAATCCAAGCGCTTCGTTCTTTGGCCAGGGTATATACCTGCTGAAATCGAGCTACGTAGGCATTGATCGCCGCTAATGGATCTGAATAATGCTCCTCTCCCTCCTTGGGGAGCAGCGAAAAAAATGGGAGACCCTCGGCATCTGTCCCTATTGAAATCGCCGCAGGTGCCTCCAATGATCGAATAACCTCTTGCCAGCCAGCCCAACGAACACCTAAATCGGCAGATCGATACCATTCCTCGTGTTCAAATTGTACAATCAACCATTTTCCTAGGGTTGGATACACCTTGGATATATCCCCCCCATTAGCTTCAAAAAAGGGAAAATTTTGATCGATAGGCCGAGAAAGAGTAGACAACATCCATTCGTAATCCGACTTTAAATGGTTATTAAAAACATAGACCAACCCTTCGCCCTTAAACACCAACCAATTCGGACGGTTGCCATGAAATTTACCAACCAAATGCAAATCACCGGAAAGCGAAATGACTAAAACACGTTCATTATCGGGTACCCAAACGCGTTCCACAGAAGCCCCATAGAGCTCAGTCCATAAATCCACTGAATTACGACGCGCCCGCTCAAATTGGTCAGGAAAAACCAAAGAAGAAAATTGGGCGCTCAAAAGAGCTTTAATAAAAAAGCTTGATGGCCCTCGGTCAAAGGCCAAGACAAGCTCATCTTTATCTTGACTAAACGCAACTGAAAAAGTTGATCCTTCTAATTTTGCCTGTAAAATCGGCGCTAACAATCGAAAAAAATAATGATTCGTGTGCATCATGGCTTTAACGTTTGACAAACACCCTCTTTTAATGAATAACGTGAAACATGAATTTTTTCCAACTGATACGTCAACAATACATGGTCAATCAATACCATGGCAATGGAAATCATCCCAGATCTCAAGGGGATCATCCCGGGTAATTCCCGTCGCTCAGGCTCGGCTAAAGGTAAAATTTGACCCTTTAGTGCAACAAATGCATCTAAGGAAAGGGTAAAGGATGATTGGTCCGCCGGCGGTAATTGGCCGGTAGTTTTCATCCACCACATATCCACCAACGTATCAAAAGAACCCGAAGACCCCACCAAAACCTGAGGAGCATATTGATGGACCGCATTCGTAACCGGAAGTAATTGCTCCCGTAAAAACGTACGCATCCGTTCCTGTGAGGCTAAAGGCATTGGATCAAATCGATGAAATTTTTCCATCAACCGGAGCCCCCCAATCTCAAGGCTTTTTTTCCAAACTACTTGGGTTTCGTCTGTGAGTATAAACTCCACACTTCCACCGCCAATATCCAATACCAAGGAAGGCGAAGTGATTGGGACAGCCATTCGAACACCCTCAAAAATAAAACTAGCTTCGTCTACACCAGAAATAACCTCAATCCGTAAGCCAACCTCACGTTCGACACGGGCCAAAAAAACAGCTTGATTGGCAGCCTGTCGTAGCGCGCTTGTCCCAATTGCGCGGTACTTCGTGACTTGCCACTCCTCCATGATACGCTTAAATTGATGCAATACCACCAAAGCTCGATCCATCGCCTCAGGCTGGATTCCACCATCCCCAAAACTACCCAAGCCAATTTTGGCAGGTAACGAAAGACTGAATTCCTGAACTAAACGGGATTCCTCCCAACGAAATACCAACAAATGAAATGTATTCGAGCCGAGATCCAACACGGCCAAAGGTCCTGTTTGCATAGATTAAAAAATAAAAGAGGCTACCCGAAGGTAGCCTCTAATGTTGGGATAACGAAAAAAAATTAATCCTCTTTCGTCTCTTCAGTAGCAGAAGTCTCAGCAGAAGTCTCTTCTACAGTACCTTCTTCCGATTTCTTTTTACCACCACGACGGCTCCGACGAGTCGTTGCTTTAGCTTCATCTTCCACTACAGCTGTAGCAATCGATGTGTTAAAGTCAACAAATTCAATCATCGCGACTTCAGCACCATCACCCTGGCGTGTGCCAAGTTTGATGATCCGAGTGTAACCCCCGTTACGTTCCGCCACCTTTTCAGCAATTTCACCAAATAATAGGGTGATTGCCTCTTTGTCTTGTAGGTAGGAGAAAACGGTCCGACGATTGTGAGTCGAATCTGTTTTACCTTTGGTAATTAAAGGCTCAACATATTTGCGAAGTTCCTTTGCTTTTGGCAAAGTAGTTTCAATACGTTTAACCTTGATAAGCGAAACAGCCATGTTAGCAAGCATCGCTTCGCGGTGGGATTTAGTTCTCCCTAAATGATTGATTTTTTTTCCGTGTCTCATTGGAAAATAGTTCGTAAGTAACGGTTAGATAGGCGTTTGCAGCGAACGGGAGTATCCACCTATTACGATGTTATAATTAAAAAAATAGCTGCTATTATTCTTCGTCTAAACGGTATTTAATCACATCCATACCAAACTGAAGGCCCTTTTCAGCAACCAATTGCTCTAGCTCGGTTAGTGATTTTTTACCAAAGTTCCGGAACTTCATCATATCAGCCACTTCAAGACGAACCAAATCACCTAAAGTACGAATATCCGCTGACTTCAAACAGTTGTAAGCCCGTACAGAAAGATCAAGATCCTGCAATGAAGTTTTGAGTAACTTACGCATGTGCAAGAACTCCTCATCCACAACATTAGCGTCCTCATCATTCTTGGTATCAAATACCATATTCTCGTCGGTAAACTTCAAGAAGTGCTGAATTAGGATATTAGCCGATTCTTGCAATGCACGTTCCGGATGAATGGAACCATCCGTTTTAATTTCGAGCAAAAGTTTTTCATAGTCAGTACGCTGTTCAACCCGCGTATTTTCTACGGTAAACTTCACATTTTTGATGGGCGTATAAATCGAATCCACTGAAATGAACCCAATAGGCAAATCAGAGTGTTTATGCTCCTCAGACTGTACATACCCACGGCCTTTATCCACTACGATTTCAAACTCAATTTCTTTCGAATCATCAAGTCGAGCTAAAACTAATTCCGGATTAAGAATTTCAAAACTTTGAGTAAATTTTGCGATATCTCCCGCCTTCAATTCCGTTTGGTTTTTAACCCGGACCGTGATTTTATTATCTATGTATTCAGAGACTTTCTTGAACCGAACTTGCTTCATATTCAAAATAATCTCGGTCACATCATCCACAATTCCCTCAATCGAGGAGAATTCGTGTTGAACACCCGGAAATCTCACAGCCGTAATTGCATAACCTTCCAAAGAAGATAATAAAATACGACGGAGAGCATTACCAATGGTCACACCATAGCCTCTTTCGAGTGGCTTAAACTCGAAAAAACCATGGAAGTCGTCGGCTTTTTCCATGACGACTTTATCGGGCATTTGAAATGCTAAAATTGACATACTGTGGTGTATATTTCGTTAACGAAAAGAATTTGGGACTATCCCAAAAAACAATGCAAAGCCATCACCGAAAAAACTTCGGAGATGGCATCGCAAGGCTTGGAATGATTACTTGTTGTACAATTCGACAACAGCTTGGTCATTGAAGTTCTCTGGAATCGCATCTCGCTCAGGATAACTAACAAACTTACCTGTAAGATCCGCCGCACTCCACTCCAACCAATTATAACGTTTGGATGTATTGCTAGCTAAACTGTCAGTGATGGTCTCAAGAGCTTTTGACTTCTCCCGAACACCAATCAATTGGCCCGGCTTAACAAACATAGATGGCACATTAACAACAGCACCATCTAAAACAATGTGTTTGTGCGCCACAAGTTGCCGGGCAGCACGACGCGTAGGTGCAATACCTAAACGATACACAACATTATCCAAACGAGACTCACACAATTGAATCAAGTTAGTACCTGTTTGACCCGGACGAACCGAAGCCAAGTGGAAAGTCCGAGCAAACTGACGTTCCAAGATACCGTATGTATATTTTACTTTTTGCTTCTCCTGAAGCTGCAAAGCATATTCTGATTTTTTGCTACGACGTCCGCGACCGTGTTGGCCAGGAGCGTAGTTTTTCTTTTGTAAAGCTTTAGAATTACCTAAAACCGGCTCTCCAAATTTCCGGGAGATTTTTGCCTTTGGACCTGTATAACGTGCCATATCAATTGTTTAGAATGTAGTAAGTAGCCCCATAGTCCAAACTATTACTACGAAAATAATAAATTAAACTCTTCTTCTTTTAGGTGGACGACATCCATTGTGTGGTAACGGCGTCACATCGGTAATCGATAAAATATCAATACCTAAACCTTGCATAGTCCGGATTGCAGACTCACGCCCAGCACCTGGTCCTTTCACGAAAACATCCGCTTTACGCATTCCCGCATCATAAGCAACTTGACCGCAATTTTGAGCCGCTGTTTGAGCAGCATACGGAGTGTTTTTCTTAGATCCACGGAAACCCATTTTACCAGCTGATGCCCAAGAAATAACTTGACCTGTGGAATTCGTTACCGAAATAATAATGTTGTTAAAAGTAGCCTTGATATGAACTTGGCCAACGGGTTCCACAACAACGACCCGTTTTTTAGCTTTATCTTTCCGTTTAGCTTGTGCCATGGGATGTAAATATTTTTAAATAGGCGGAATAGACTTCTATTCCCTGCTCGACAATAAATTACTTAGTAGCCTTCTTCTTGTTCGCGATAGTCTTCCGCTTACCTTTCCGAGTACGGCTGTTATTCTTTGTTCTTTGTCCACGCAAAGGCAACCCTTTCCGGTGACGTAGACCACGATAACATCCAATATCCATCAAGCGCTTGATGTTTAACTGAACCTCAGACTTCAAAGAACCCTCCACAGTAAACTCAGAGCTGATGATGGCACGAATTGCATTAGCTTCTTCGTCTGACCACTCACCTGCTTTTTTGTTTAGTGAAATGTTTGCTTTACTCAAAATTTTTGTAGCGGAGCTACGTCCGATTCCGAAGATGTAAGTCAAAGAGATCTCTCCCCGCTTTCTATCCGGAATATCAACACCTGCAATCCTCATAGTGAATTAACCTTGTCTTTGTTTAAATTTTGGATTCTTCTTATTGATCACATAGATCTTTCCGTTCCGACGGATAATCTTACAATCAACACTGCGTTTTTTAACTGATGCCCTTACTTTCATACGTGTTTATTTTTACAAAATTCTTGGGATGTTACTTGTATCGATATACGATCCGGGCCTTGGTCAAATCATAAGGTGACATTTCTAATTTAACCTTATCACCCGGTAAAATCCGAATGTAGTGCATTCTCATTTTTCCCGAAATGTGTGCAATGACTTCGTGCTTGTTTTCTAAAATCACACGAAACATAGCATTCGATAAGGCTTCCGTAATGACACCGTCTACTTGTATATTCGCCTGTTTCGCCATAAATACTTATACTATCAATGATTCTTTTTCTCTTAAAACCGCTTCAATGGGTGCAAAGGTAGTCAAAATATCTGAACCTTCCTTTGTTATTAATACAGTATGTTCAAAATGAGCTGCTAATGAACGATCTTCGGTCCGAATTGTCCAATTATCTGCTTCTTGAATTACATACCTTTTTCCTTGAGTTACCATAGGCTCAATGGCAATCACCATACCTGCCTGCAAACGAACCCCATTACCTCGTTTGCCATAATTTGGTACTTCAGGAGCTTCATGTAAATTACGACCAATGCCATGACCTACGAGTTCACGTACAATTCCATATCCCTCGAGCTCACAATAGTTTTGAATCGCAAAACTAACATCGCCCAATCGTCCTTGCTTTTGTATAGCGGCAATACCAGCGTATAAAGAGGCTTTGGTTGTTTTCAAAAGTCGAACAGCCTCATCAGAAATAGGTCCAACCCCATACGTATAAGCACTGTCCGCATGAAATCCATTTTTGCATACACCGCAATCCACCGAAACTATATCGCCCTCCAGTAGAACACGATTACTTGGAATACCATGCACAACAATTTCATTTACAGAAATGCAAAGCGTGGCAGGAAATCCATTGTATCCTTTGAACGAAGGAATTCCCCCATGGTCACGAATGTAGGACTCGGCGATTAAATCTAATTTCTTGGTCGAAATTCCAGGTTCAATAGCCCTTGCAACCTCAGCATGAGCATGCGCTAAGATGACACCATTTTGACGAATGATTTCAGCTTGTTCGCTTGTTTTGAGTTGAACCGTTCGCGTTTGACCCATTTAATTAACTAGTAACTACAGAAGTTTGACGTCCTTGTAAGCGACCGGATTGCATTAAACCTTCATAACGCCGCATCAACAAATAACTTTCGATTTGCTGTAACGTATCCAATACCACCCCAACTAAAATCAGGAGCGATGTACCACCGAAGAATGAAGCAAATATTTGGGTCATACCAAATAGACTAGCAATCGCCGGAGTGATGGCAATCAAGGCTAATAAAATACCACCAGGCAACGTAATCCGATCCAAAATAGCAGCTATAAAATCTGAGGTAGGCAGACCAGGTTTGATGCCAGGTACAAATCCTCCCCCACGTTTCATATCATCAGCAATCTGGTTTGGATTAATCGATATTGCCGTGTAGAAAAATGTAAAAGCAATGATTAAGAATGCATACAGCAAATTATACTGCCAAGAGGTAATATCGCTAAATGTTTGCGCAATACTTTGTGCCGTATCGCTCTTTTCAGCAAAAAGCGAGGCCACGGTAGAAGGAACAAACATGATGGCTTGACCAAAGATGATCGGCATAACCCCTGAAATATTCAATTTCATGGGTAAATATTGACGTTGACCCGTCACTACCTTGTTTCCTACAATCTGTTTAGCATACTGAACTGGAATTCTACGCACAGCCTGAGTAATGGCAACAGCGAAAAGGACAACTAGGAATAGAGCAACAAGCTCCAAAACAAAGAAGAGAATTCCGCCACTCGCACCCCGTGCCTGAGCTTCACCAATAATAGCACCGGGGAATCGTGAGACAATCCCGATCATGATAATCATGGAAATACCATTACCAATTCCTTTTTCAGTCATCCGCTCACCTAGCCACATACTCATCATGGTACCCGCTACAAGCATGATCACGGAAGAGAAATAGTACAAACCCTGACTCACCATGATGGCTTCAGTCGGAATTGTAGTTTTCAAATACGTAAATCCTTGAGTCAACGTGACCGCAATAGTCAACCAACGGGTTATTTGATTTAGCTTCTTACGTCCCGATTCACCTTCTTTTTGAAGTTTCGAGAAGTAGGGCAAAGCAAGGCCTAACAATTGGATGGCAATGGAGGCAGAAATGTAAGGCATGATACCCAATGCCATGATCGAGGCATTACTGAAAGCCCCGCCTACTAAGGTATCTAATAACCCCAATAAACCATTGGATGAAGTTAGATCTGATAATTTCTCAGGATCCGTACCGGGTAGTACAATGTACGAACCGATCCGGAAAACGATAATAATCCATACAGTATTCAAGATCCGCTCGCGCAGTTCTTCAATTGACCATATATTTTTTAAGGTTGATAGCAGTTTATTCATTTCTTTGAATCGAAATCAAAAGGTAAAGGGTCTTTCGACCCATTAGTAACTTACTCCGCTGAAGTTTTTGTAAATACGGTAGCAGTACCACCAGCTTTCTCGATAGATTCTTTAGCAGAACCTGAAAAAGCGTGCGCAGTTACTTCCAACTTACCCACTACTTCACCTCGACCCAAGATCTTCACCAAATCCATTTTACCAATCAAACCGTTTTCTTTTAAAACAGCAATTGAAATAACAGAGGATTGAATGGAGTCAGCCAAGGCTTGAATCGTATCAAGGTTAATGGCTTTGTACTCGACCCGGTTGATGTTGTTGAAACCAAATTTTGGAACACGACGCTGAAGTGGCATTTGCCCCCCTTCAAAACCACGCTTTTGGCTGTAACCAGAACGTGATTTAGCCCCTTTGTGCCCTCTTTTGGCAGTTCCACCACCACCAGAACCTTGGCCACGGCCAAGACGAGTATTTGTTCGAACCGCACCAGCGGCTGATTTTAATGAACTTAAATTCATTGGTTTAGAAATTAAAGTGTACGCAGGTTGATCTATCAACCCACTCGGCTATGCCTATTAGATTTCTTCTACAACCACCAAGTGCTTTACCCGATTGATCATTCCTTTGATAGGAGCATTCAATTCTTTTGTAACGGACTTGTTGATTTTACCCAAGCCTAAAGCTTGGATAGTTAATTTTTGTACCTTAGGACGATCGATGGTACTTTTTACTTGCGTAATGCGAACCGTTGCCATATCATTTGGGAAGGCTTCTTCCGATTAACCGTTGAAAACTTTACGAAGAGAGATATTACGTTGTTTAGCAATATCATGTGGTGCTTTCATTTTCATGAGCGCATCAAGTGTTGCTTTAACAACATTGTGTGGATTTGAGGATCCTTTAGACTTTGCCAATACATTGTGTACACCAGCAGCCTCTAAAACGGCCCGCATCGCACCACCAGCAATTACTCCAGTACCAGGAGCTGCAGGACGTACAAATACAAAACCACCAGAAAATTTTCCGTGCATTTCGTGCGGAACAGTCTCATTTACGATAGGGACTTGTACAAGATTCTTCTTGGCATCCTCAATAGCTTTAGCAATAGCATCCGTCACTTCATTTGCTTTGCCTAGGCCTTGTCCAACTACACCTTTTCCATCACCTACCACTACGATAGCCGAGAAACTGAAGCGACGCCCCCCTTTAACCACTTTGGCTACTCGGTTAATGGCCACAACCTTTTCTTTCAGTTCAGATTCGTTATATTTTGTTGCTTTGTTCATGATCGAGATCGTTCAATAAATTAGAATACTAATCCTCCCTCTCTGGCACCTTCCGCTAATGCTTTCACATTACCGTGATACAAGTAGCCGTTACGGTCGAATACACAGGTTGTAATGCCAGAAGCAACAGCTTTCTCAGCAATTTTTACACCAACAGCTTTGGAATTATCAACCTTAACACCGGTTAATCCCAATTCTGTAGATGAAGCAGCCGCTAATGTACGGCCAGTCAAATCATCGATCAATTGAGCATAGATTGCTTTGTTAGAACGATATACGGTTAATCTAGGACGAGCTACGGTACCTTTAATTCGGCTCCGAATACGCCACTTGATTTTTTGTCTTCTTTCAGTTTTATTTTGTGCCATTGCTTTAAGTCGCTTTACGAATGAAAGTTTACTTATTTTTTACCAGCTGTCTTACCAGCTTTTCTACGAACCACTTCACCAACAAAACGAACACCTTTACCTTTGTAAGGCTCTGTTTTACGAAGTGATTTCAATTTAGCAGAGATCAAACCGATCAATTGCTTATCAATTCCCTCTAAAATGATTACCGGGTTTTTCCCTTTCTCCATTTTAGTTTCAACTTTCAATTCGCTTGGCACAATAAAGTAGATATTGTGCGAGTATCCTAAAGATAAGTCAATGACATTGCCGTTGTTCGAAGCTTTGTAACCAACCCCCACTAGCTCAAGCTCTTTTTTGTACCCTTCACTAACGCCAACCACCATGTTCGCGATTAAAGAACGATATAAGCCGTGAAGTGCTTTGTGCCGTTTTTGCTCGGTTGGACGCTCAACACGAAGCGTACCTTCCTCCATGACGATAGTCATGTCAACATCAACTTGTTGAGTCAACGTACCCTTAGGCCCCGTGACAGTCACCAAGTTGCTCGCATCAACGGATATGGAAACACCCGCTGGAAGTTGAATAATTTTTTTACCAATTCTAGACATAATACAAAGTTTAAGGCTCCACTTTTACGAAGTAAAGCGGTCAACAAATTAATATACGTAACACAAAACTTCACCACCTACATTTAAGCTACGCGCCTCTTTATCAGTGATGATACCCTTAGACGTGGATAAAATGGCAATACCTAAACCATTTAATACACGGGGAATACCGTCTACCCCGGCATACTTACGTAAACCAGGCTTAGAAGCACGAGTTAAATTAACGATAGCCGATTGTTTGGTTACCGGGTTATACTTCAATGCAATTTTAATTGTTCCTTGCGGGCCTTCTTCCACAAACTTATAGCTCTGGATGTAGCCTTTGTCATAAAGAACTTTGGTGATTTCCTTCTTGATGTTCGAAGCTGGAATCTCTACCACACGGTGTCTAGCCTTGATCGCGTTACGGAGACGCGTCAAATAGTCGGCTATTGGATCGGTTGTTACCATAAAATAATAAATTAATATGAAAAAGAACCGATAAAGCAGTATCTCAAAGACTTACTTTACCGGGTTGCAAAATTAGATAAATAATTTGGGATTACCAAGAGGCTTTGGTAACGCCTGGGATCAAACCCGAGCTAGCCATTTCACGGAAAGTAACCCGGTTGATTCCAAATTTACGCATATAGCCTTTAGGCCGTCCTGTTAATTTACACCGGTTGTGTAGACGTACAGGTGAGGAGTTTTTTGGAAGTGCATCCAAGCCTTTCCAGTCACCAGCCTCTTTCAAAGCAGTCCGTTTTGTAGCATATTTGGCTACGAGACGTTCTCTTTTTCTTTCTCTCGCTTTGATTGATTCTTTTGCCATTTCTTTATTGCTTGTGTATTATCAGATTATTTTTTACTCGAGGCGAAAGGCATACCCATCGCTTTCAATAATTCGTATGCTTCAGCATCCGTTACGGAAGTAGTCACAAACGTGATGTCCATTCCTTGAATTTTGTTGATTTTATCGATGGATATTTCTGGGAAGATGATCTGCTCTTTTACACCGAATGTATAATTTCCACGACCATCAAAACCCTTATCCGAAATACCTTGGAAATCGCGAACACGTGGTAAAGCCACAGCGATCAAACGATCAAGGAATTCATACATTTGTTGTCCTCGCAATGTAACTTTAGCTCCAATCGGCATACCTTCACGAAGCTTAAAGTTTGAAACCGCTTTTTTGGCGATAGTAGGAACTGCTTTTTGACCTGTGATCAATGTCAGTTCATCCACACTGTTATCGACTAATTTCTTGTCACCTGTAGCGGCGCCAACTCCCCGATTGATTACAATTTTGGTGAGTTTTGGAACCTGCATTGCAGATTTATAGTTGAATTTTTCCTGTAAACTAGGAATAACTTCGTTTTTGTATTTTTCTTTAAGACGTGCCATGGTTGTTAGGTGAATTTCCGACCCACCGAACGATTAATATAACATTAGATAAATTTACCGGAACCTTTAGCAAAGCGTTGCAATTTGCCTGCTTCGTTAAGTTTACGTCCTGTACGTGTAGCTTTTCCTGTTGCCGGATCAACTACCAATACATTGGAGATGTGGATGGTTCCCTCCATCTCTTTGATTTCACCTTGCGGATTTTGAGCAGAAGGCTTAACATGTTTTTTAATCATGTTGACACCCTCAACGATCACCCGTTGCTTTTCGACGAATACCTTCGTGATTTTACCTCGCTTGCCTTTGGCATTACCCGCGATAACTTCCACCATATCGCCAGAGCGAACGTGGAGTTTCGGTTGTTTATTGAATTTTCTTTCCATTGGAATACTGATTAACGATGGGATTTTGAACCTATCTAAAGAATTAAAGCACCTCAGGCGCTAAAGATACAATTTTCATAAACTGCTTTTCACGCAATTCACGAGCGACCGGTCCAAAAATCCGAGTTCCCCGAGGCTCATCCTGATTATTCAACAATACAACAGCATTGTCTTCAAATCGTATGTAAGAACCATCCTTCCGACGTATTTCTTTTTTGGTCCGCACAACCACTGCTTTTGACACAGTACCTTTCTTCATATTCGATGAAGATAGGGCTTGCTTCACGGTAACAACTACCTTATCACCGATGGATGCGTAACGTTTTCCTGTGCCACCCAATACCCGGATGACAAGTACTTCCTTCGCTCCACTGTTATCTGCTACACTAGCTCTTGATTCTTGCTGTAACATAATCTAAATTTTTGAATGACGAGTTGGGGTGCAAAACACCCAAAGCCTCGACAATGTATGAAATTACTTAGCTTTCTCTATCACTTCCACCAAACGCCAACGCTTACTTTTCGAAAGCGGACGGGTTTCCATTACACGTACTGTGTCGCCCACACCAGCCTCATTGTTCTCATCGTGGAACATGATTTTCTTGGTTTTGAGCATAAACTTACCATATTTGGGATGCTTTACTTTCCGAACAACCTTCAGAACACCGGATTTCTCCATGCCATTGCTTGTTACCACCCCGATACGCTCTTTTCTTACATTTCTTTCCATCTGGAATCTTATTTAATCTCCGTTAAATTATCTGCTGTTTAATTCGGTCAGCAATCGAGCTATCTCCTTTCGGGCTTGAGTAATCCGGTTTGGATTCTCAATAGGGGTGATTGCGTGAGCAAACTGCAACTTTTGTAAACGATCTCTTTCTGCAACCAGTTGTTGGTTCAACTGCTCAACTGAAAGTGACTTTAATTCTGTCTTTTTCATTTTCTTACTCGTTATGCCTTAGGCTTGGTAATCTCTGCGAACAATAAACTTAGTTTTGACTGGCAATTTCTGTGCCGCCAAACGCAACGCTTCTTTTGCCAATTCCAAAGGTACTCCACTAGCTTCGAATAGAATGGTACCAGGATAGATGTTAGCTACCCAATATTCCGGAGCACCTTTTCCTTTACCCATCCGAACCTCAAGAGGTTTCTTCGTGATAGGATTGTCAGGGAAAATCCGGATCCATACCTGTCCTTCCCGCTTCATGGCACGGGTAACCCCGATCCGAGCAGCTTCAATTTGCCGAGCAGTAATACGGCCTGGCTCGAGAGATTTTATAGCGAAAGAACCGAAAGCAATCTCATGACCGCGTGAAGCGATGCCCTTGATTCTTCCTTTCTGGGCCTTCCGAAACTTCGTTCTTCTTGGTTGTAACATAACACTCGTATATTTTGGAGGATAAACCTCAGCGCGAAAACGCCGTAGGTTTATCTCTTGTTATTGGAATTATTGTTTGGACGTTTGCCGCGTTTTCTATCGCCGCCTTTATCGTTCCGGGTGTAAGCGCCACGTTTAGCTTCAGATTTTTCGGCTGTAGCAACTTCGCCACTTGGCGTTAAATCACGTTTCCCGTACACTTCACCTTTAAATACCCATACCTTGATACCAATGATACCATAGACAGTCAACGACTCAGAGATAGCATAATCAATGTCGGCACGAAGTGTATGAAGTGGAATACGTCCCTCTTTATACATTTCGGTACGAGCCATTTCAGCTCCACCTAAACGACCTGAAAGTTTGATTTTGATCCCTTGAGCACCGGCACGCACGGCAGACTGAATGGCCTGCTTCATGGCACGACGATACGACACACGAGCACGTAGTTGTTGAGCGATGGTTTCGCCAACAAGTTTAGCGTCAATCTCAGGGCGTTTGATTTCAAAAATGTTAATTTGAACATCTTTGCCCGTCAATTTTTTCAACTCCTCGCGAATCTTATCTACCTCGCTACCACCTTTTCCAATCACAACACCTGGACGGGCAGTATGAATAGTTAGGGTAATGCGCTTTAGTGTACGCTCAATTACGATCCGGGAGACCGACCCTTTCGGAATCCGAGCTCCCAAGTATTTACGAATTCTATCGTCTTCTACTAATTTTTCGGCAAAGTTCTTACCGCCATACCAGCTAGATTCCCACCCTCTGATGTAGCCAAGTCTAAGACCGATCGGATTTACTTTTTGTCCCATTTCTAAGAAAATATTATTGGTTATTCAACATTTTGAGTAGCGACCGACACTTGGCTATCTACCACGATGGTCAGGTGGTGCGAACGTTTACGTACCTGATAAGCCCGACCTTGCGGTGCAGGGCGAAGGCGCTTCAACATGCGACCGCCATCTACAAAAATGCTTTTAACGTATAAATCAGCTTCTTCGATCTTCTGGTCCTCATTCAGGTTTTGCCAATTGGCAATGGCTGACATCAACACCTTTTTCATAACAGGTGCTGCTGCTTGGTTTTGGTAACTCAGAATGCCCAAAGCCTGTCCTACTTTCTTACCTCTGATCAAGTCAGCTACAAGCCGCACCTTTCGGGGAGAAGTAGGGTAGTCGTTTAATCTTGCTTTTGCTTCCATTTCAATGATTAATTATCTTCAGAAAACCAGGCAGAAAAACCTGCCGGTCTCCTTATCTTTTACCTTTATCTTTTTTGTTGACGTGACCTCGGAAATTCCGTGTGGGTGCAAATTCACCTAATTTATGTCCTACCATGTTATCGGTTACATAAACTGGGATAAATTTATTACCATTGTGCACAGCAAATGTGTGCCCAATGAAATCCGGTGAGATCATGGATCTTCTGGACCAGGTCTTGATCACAGACTTCTTCCCTGATTCATTCATTGTCTCCACCTTTTTTTCAAGGCGAAAATCAATATAAGGTCCTTTTTTTAACGAACGAGCCATGTATAAATCGTTTATTTAGTTCTACGTGAAATAATCAAGCGGTTAGAATATTTATTCTTATCCCGGGTCTTTTTACCTTTCGCCAACAGACCATTTCTTGAGCGAGGGTGACCTCCAGATGACCGGCCTTCACCACCACCCATCGGGTGATCAACTGGGTTCATGGCAACACCACGCACACGAGGCCGAACACCTAACCAACGATTCCGACCCGCCTTTCCAAGCGTGACGTTCATGTGGTCTGGGTTTGAAACAGAACCAACCGTTGCTACACACTTTCCGAGAACTAAACGCATCTCGCCAGAAGGCATTTTAAGCGTAACATATTTACCATCTTTCGCCAACAACTGAGCATAAGTTCCAGCACTACGAGCCATTTGAGCCCCTTTTCCAGGATGCAACTCGATGTTGTGAACAATTGTACCCAAAGGAATATTAACCAAAGGAAGCGTATTACCTACTTCAGGAGCCACAGATTCTCCAGCTACAAGCTTTTGCCCAACAGACAAACCTTGTGGCGCTAGGATATACCGTTTTTCACCATCCGCATATTGAACCAAAGCAATCCGAGCAGAACGGTTTGGATCATATTCAATCGTCAATACTTCGCAGGTAACATCTTTTTTGTCACGTTTGAAGTCAATGATACGGTATCTCCGTTTGTGCCCACCTCCAATATACCGAGCGGTACGGTGACCCTCGTTGTTCCGGCCGCCAGTCCGCTTGATCGTACTGGTCAGACTTTTTTCAGGCTTGCTAGCGGTAATATCCGAGAAATCTGGAGCAACGCGGTGACGTTGACCAGGAGTTGTCGGTTTT
>Ga0209812_10000099_pt1 | contig 78308 bp, 75 predicted proteins | sample JI71714BDNA_FD_187502 | JGI IMG/M metagenome (GOLD analysis project Ga0209812, IMG submission 187502) | Wastewater effluent complex algal communities from Wisconsin, to seasonally profile nutrient transformation and Carbon sequestration -... | ecosystem: Engineered > WWTP > Effluent > Algae... | reverse complement strand
ACAAAGGCACAAAGGAAGAAGGAAGAAGGAAGAAGGAAGAAGGAAGAAGGAAGAAGGAAGAAGTAATAAACCACAAAGGCACAAAGGCACAAAGGAAGAAGGAAGAAGGAAGAAGGAAGAAGGAAGAGGCAAGAAGAAAACTTACCAATTACCAATTACCAATTACCAATTACCAATTACCAATTACCAATTACCAATTACCAATTACCTATTCCAAAGATTTAAGCATCCAGAGGGAACGAGTTTCATAACCTAGTTTTTTATATAAATTGAGCGCGGGTGCATTGGCAAGAAAGACTTGTAAACCTAATTGCTTATCCCCCCTTTTCCTTGCCCAATTTTCTGCATAAGTTACTAAGGCTTTTCCAAGTCCTCTGCGTCGATGTTCCGCTACTATATATAGTAAAAATATATAGGCATGGCGATCGCCTGTTACTTGATCGATCGCGTTTCCTAACCATAAACAACCGACAATAGGAGCAGATTGCTGAAAAGAAGAAGGGATAAACCTTACAGAATCATCCTTGATTTTATCACATTCCTCCTCCCATTCAACCCACCAAAGGGGAGTTTGGGAAGAAAAATATTGATTAATGGTTTTGGCTAAATGTCCAAAGTCTTGTTCGGGGTAAAGTTCTTCATAAGTACGACACATAAAACGCACTAATTTCGGCTCATCAATTCCTGAACCCGGACGTAACCAATACCCCTTAATTAATTCCTCAGACACAGTTAAATAACCACTCCCCGTCCTTTCCAAATAAATGCTTGTTGATTGGGAGGTGTAAATTCTTCTACGGGCGCGGGCGCGGCTAAATCATTCGGTGAAAAAATCCGAGCACTGACTGCTACTAACGCGAATAAAAAGATAATGAGAGCAACTAAGGGTGCGATGTATTCACGGATAATCTTCATAGATTTTTTGATTTTAAGACATATGCTTTTTGATTTTACGCGAAAATTTACCCAAGGGAACTTTTCTTTGTAAGATTCGTCATTATAACATACTTCGTTCCCTTAAGCAATCCTTTTGTATTTCTCTAGGTTATTAAAGTTATGAGTGCATCCCCCGCGGCTTATGAAATCTTGGCAAAATCTCTGGTTGATAAATACGATAAACCGGATTTACAGACACAAGTTTCTGAGATTCTACAAAATACTGCCTATGAAGTCGATAGGGTATTTTCTAATCCTGAAATAGGGGTAGTCGCCTTGGGACTGATTAGCATAGAAAGCGATCGACCTCCCCTTTTAGTATTTCGGGGAAAAAATTTCGGTAATGATGATTTTATGTTGACAGATAGCTCTGGCATTGGTATGTCAGTTTTTGAACGCAATAAATTAGATATTAAAGAGTGGTTAACCAATATAGCAAAAGACGGTAATCGTAATGTTAATAACTTATTACCAGATGTTATTGGTCATAGTTTAGGCGGTGCATTAGCACAAATTACCGCGGCTAATTTTATTGATACAATTGGCAGTGTTACCACCTTTAATTCCCCTGGTATTTCCACAACAATAGCTAATTTATTTAAAAAGAATTTAAAAGGAGATAATAAACCGGTTAATCATTATGTGGTTAGTGGCGATCCCTTTAGTCTTTTTGGTGAAGCCTTTTTATCGGGTAAAATTATTCAACAGTTCCTTAAACCCGATCCGGCAATTAATCCTTCTAATGTTCTCAATAAAAATGTTTTAGATAATTTATTAACTCGTTCAGCACCAGATTTAGTTGAGCGTTCTTTAGATATTAGTGTTTTTAGTCGTCCCGATTTTTCCTATGATAATGACCCTGATTTTAAGAAGTTTCAAGCTGCTTTATCTGCGGTAAGCCCTGATTACGTTAATATCTTTAGTAGTCGTGCTAATGCGGAAAATGTCCGTAAAAGTGATAATTTTTCCTATAGTAATTTATTAAGTACATTGCAAATCAGTTTATCGCCGAGTCAATCGAATTATCTTTTGGGGGATGAGTATAATAATACGGCCAATGGCGCTGATGGTAATGATACTATTATTGGCAATGGCGGTAATGATACCTTCAAAGGCGATCGCGGTTATGATTCTCTGCTCGGTGGTTTAGGAAATGATTGGTTAGCCGGGGGGCTCGATAATGATAACATAATTGGTGATGAGGGAAATGATACCCTGATCGGGGGTCGCGGTGATGATTCTTTGAATGGTGGAAACGGTAATGATTTTATGCGGGGTGATGTGGGGTATGATACTTTAATGGGTGGAGAAGGAAGAGATACTTTTGTTTTAGGAGTTGGGAAAAGCCCCGATCAAATTTTAGATTTTAAACCCGGAGAAGATGTTATTGCTTTAAGTGGTGGTTTAACATTTGAACAACTGCAAATTTCACCTAATGCTACTAATTCAACCCTTTCTTTAGTGAGTACAGGAGAAGATATTGGCTTTCTCGCAAATGTTTCCGCGTCTTCTCTTTCTAAGACGGATTTTATTCGTCTCTAAAACATTTTTTATCTCCTTTATCGGTTCCCCATTTTTCAGTTATAAAAAAAAAGGGACTGTATAAAAATAATGATTTACTCAAATGCCTTGACAATTTGAACTCAAAAGAGCTATCACCGAGAAAGCGCGATCGTGCTTTTGTCTTAAAATTGGCTCTTTTTGCCCAAAAAGCAAATATAGCAATTTTCACTTTAATGAGGCACAGCAGTTAGATCCCCCCTAGCCCCCCTAAAAAAGGGGGGAACCGGAAAAGTCCCCCTTTTTTAGGGGGATTTAGGGGGATCGCTTATGTACCTACCAGACAGAGAAACGTGATAAGCAGTTACGCATTTAAAAGTCCAGTAGCACAGGCTTGGAGCCTGTGACAAGCAGGATGCTTGTCTTACATTATGTGGTTTAAATGCGATTAGGCTTAAACCGCCCAAAATTTAATTAATCAATGTAGCCAAGATTTCATTAAGGAAAGAAAAGATGAGTGCATCACCAGCAATTTATGAAGGGTTAACCAAACTCCTTGCCTATGTTGATGATCAACCACAATATCAACAACAAGTGCAAGGTTTATTAAATACCGTTGGCTATCGGATTGATCGCACCTTTGACGATCCTAAAACCGATTTTCATGCCCTTGGTTTAGTTTCTCTGACAGCCGATAAAGCACCCGTTTTAGTATTTCGTGGCACTAATTCTATCGGTGACGATCCCTCATTAACCGATAAAAACGCGATCGGATTACCTCAATTTCAAGCCAATAAACAAGCCTTAGGAGATTGGTTAAATCAAGTAAGTCAAGATACCACCAAAAATCCCAATCGTTTACCGCCTGATATTACAGGGCATAGTTTAGGAGGGGCTTTAGCTCAATTAGCCGCGGCAGAATTTACCCCCATTATTGGTGATATAGTCACCTTTAATTCCCCCGGAATATCCCAAGCCATTGTTGACGCGTTTAAACAAAAAGGAGGCACAACAAAAAATGTCACACATTTTATCATTAATGGTGATATTGTCAGTTTAGCTGGAGAAAATTTATTACCAGGCAAAGTGATTTTAGAATCCTATACTACACCAATTCTTGATCCGACTTTGGTATTAGATAAACATAATGTTCGCGACTTATTAACTTCTCCCCCACCCGGATTTAGCACCCAACAAATATCGGTCGAACAATTTACTAATCCTAATTTCACTTATAGTGATGCAGATTTTAACAAATTGAAAGTAGGCTTATCAGTGGCTTTGCCACCAATTGCCCAAGCCCTAAATGCCCGCGGTAATGTAGAAGCGATTCGCAAAAGTGATGGTTTTTCCTACTTAGGGTTTATTCAGCAATTGAGAACAGTTTTATCACCCACGACAAACCAGCTTTTAGTGGGTGATCATCTCGATGATCAGGGTTCAGGATTGGGTGGCAATGATACTCTTTTTGGCTATGGGGGTAATGATAACATCAATGGCAATGTCGGTAATGATCTAATTAATGGTGGGAAAGGTAACGATATTCTCTTGGGTGGAAAAGGAGATGATACTCTCATTGGCGGTACGGGAAATGATGTGCTTACGGGGGGAAGTGGAAAAGATGTTTTTGTCTTCGCTTCCGGTGGAAATGCCACAATTACAGATTTTCGTCAAGGGGAAGATGTTATTGGTTTATCAGGTGGTTTAACCTTTGATCAATTAAACATTATTCAAGGTAATAATGCCACAGTTATTACCTTGAATAATGCTCCCAATACAATTTTGGGGACTGTGAATGGGGTACAGTCGAATACCTTTACTGCTTCTGATTTTATTAGCTTTAAACTTCCATAAGTAAGTACGCTCTCACCCGGTTTCTTTGGATAGGTTGGGTTTTGTTGTTCCACCCAACCTACCTATTTTTCGGGGTACAGAGAAAAAATAGACCATTCATCTGTAAAATAGGAAAGATCGATTCTTTTGAAAGCAAAAACCCTATATTCATGGACATCCGCGAATTTGTAGAGCTCAGTACAGGTAAATGGTTTTCCCAACGCACGGTTCATAATTTGAGCAGCGGACAATTACAGGCGGGTAAATCAGATTTATTTTTTGAGATCCTCGCTCCGACTGATCCCAGTGTCATCAAACTTTGCTCCCAACAAGCCATTCATCCCACAGCCGATTCTGTCTTTGCCCTGAACACTAATTGGAATGGCTCATTTATGGATAACCCGGTTAAGGGTTCTACTGTAATTGTTTTTATCCCTGATGAAGATAATCTCAAGGAAGGGAAAGTTTTACAAGAAAATGGCCTCCCTACTCGTTATATTATGAGCGATAATGATATCCTTACACTCATTACCGAAGCCCCGGATTTATATGCAGAAGAAAAACTTTGGTTTCTCAGTTCTAATTTACGACTTCATAGCAGTATTTTAAGAGAATCTAATCGTTTTACCCAAGCTTCTTTTCGTTCGGCAATTCGTATGGGTGCGGCTCCTGAATTGGCAAACACTGTAAGTAATGCACAGGCCATATAAAGCCATTTTTTTCGACATTCAAGAAACCGGGTTTTTGTTTCTATTTGTTACAAATTGACATTTTGGGTCAACCCGGTTTCTGAGCATTTAATTTTCCTGGTAATTTCATGAAAAATAATCCTCTCTTATTCCATAATTTTGAATATCAAGGATGGCAAAAATCGGTTGATCAATATCATTCTTCTTTTGGTATTTTAACCCATCAATCAATTGAACCGTTATTAAATTCGGTTAACACGAAAGCTGGAACTAAATTACTTGATATTGCCACAGGGCCGGGTTATGTTGCTGCCTATGCGCATCAACGTCAATGTCATGTCATTGGCCTTGATTTTTCGGAAGCTATGTTAGAAAAAGCGAGAGAAATTCATCCTGATGTTGAATTTCAACAAGGTGACGCGTCGAATTTACCCTTTGAGGATCATATTTTTGATGCCGTGGTAATGAATTTTGGGATTTTGCATTTAGCGGAACCGGTTCGAGCCATTGAGGAAGCTTTACGCGTCCTTTATTCTCAGGGAAAATTTGCTTTTTCTGTATGGGAAGGTTTAGATAAATCCATTGCTTTAAGGATACTCCATGAGGCGATTCAAACTTATGGTAATTTAGATATTGATTTACCGGAAGGGCCGCCTTTTTTCCACTTTAGTAATCCCGATCATAGCATAAAATCTTTACAAGACGTGGGTTTTATTAATCCGGTTATTGAAACCGTTTCTATGACTTGGCAATTAGAAAATGCTGATCAATTATTTGATGCTTTTTATAAGGGTACTGCTCGCACTGGGGGCATTTTGCGATCGCAGCCTCCAGAAAATCTTAATAAGATTCGTGAAGCGGTTTATGAAGCTTCATCGAGTTATGTTACTAATGATAACACATTAGTCATACCAATGTCTTGTTTAATTGTATCGGCTCAAAAACCATAATCGCAAAACCTTATCTCTATTTTACCCGAAAATGCCCGATCGCGCTCTTCTGTTTTATAAACCCTATAACGTCTTAACCCAATTTACGGATAATGATAATTCCACCTCTGGGAAAAGCACCTTAAAAGACTATATTTCTGTACCCGATGTCTATGCAGTGGGACGACTTGATCAAGACAGTGAAGGATTATTATTATTAACCAATGATGGTTTATTACAACATCGTTTAAGCGATCCTCGTTTTGGTCATTCTCGCACCTATTGGGTACAAGTGGAAAGAATACCCGATGAAACGGCTTTAAAACAGTTACAAGAAGGGGTAATCATTCAGAATTATCGCACTAAACCCGCACAGGTTCAACTATTAGCGAATGAACCGAATTTGCCACCACGTGATCCTCCGATTCGGTTTCGCAAAAATGTCCCCACCGCGTGGTTAGAAATGACCCTAACAGAAGGCAAAAATCGCCAAGTGAGACGGATGACAGCCGCGGTAGGTTTTCCGACTTTACGGTTAGTTAGAGTCAGAATTGCTAATTTAAGTTTAGAGGGTTTAGAACCCGGTGAATGGCGCGATCTTACTGTTTCTGAACTTAAACAACTCAAAGAAAAGGTAAGAGGTAATAGGTGATTGGTAAGAGGTAATAGGTGATTGGTAAGCCTAATCGCATTTAAACCAGATAAAGTAGGACAAGCATCCTGCTTGTCACCGGGCTTCAGGCCTTTTGTACTAGCAATTCTAAATGCGTAACAGCTTAAGAGGTAATAGGTGATTGGTGATTGGTGAAAACCAAAAACTTTGTCCCCAATCACTTATTAGTAGGACGAGTAAAACGGACTTGCCCATTTTCATCCACTTCCATTTTCGCGCCTAACTTAAGCAATTCATCCTTTGCCCGTTGACGCACCACTTTATCCTTAGATTCGTTAAAAACTTGACTCCAACCCAGAAAACGGATCAGATCACTCTTAGGATCGCGGCGCAAAAAAGCAGCAAATCCTCGGAACATAGGGTCTAATCGCGCATCTGGTGTCCCTAAGGTCCATTCTGCGGCTTTTTCATGGGATGCAATGGCTCCGGGTACATCTCCTAATAATAATAATTGATCTAACCCTTTAAAGCGTTGTACTTGCCATGCTTTGGGATTAATCTTAGGAGAAAGTTTCTCTAGTCCGCGATCAATTAACTTGATGGTGTGTTCCGGTTTAGCCAAATAATAGGAAATGGCGGTTGATGAGAATAAATAACTATCTACCCATTGTGGATCGTGACGAGTAATGATCTCAAAATAATCTTCACTAAGAACATATCCCGTTACAGCACGCGCTTTGTTATCGCCAAAATATTGCAAAAATTTCAAAAATGTCCAGTCAGCCATGAGGTTATCAAAGCCAAAGCTGGGAGTAACTTTAAGTAATTTCAGACGTAATGCTTCTTCTTGGGCTTCTTGTTTAAAAGCCGTGACGATCGCGCTCGACGGGGTTTCATTGCTCGACGGGGTTTCATTGCCCAACTGAGACTTGAGCCAAGGCTGCGATCGCGCCATCAAGATAACAGCCCCTAAAGCCCCCAAAATCATAAGAATATTCAGAGATAACCCCCAAGGAAAAGGAGGTTTGAGGTTGCTGTGCAAATCCGGAGTCATATCACCCACACTTGTAGTAGTTATCTAGGTCAAAAAAATTTCCGAAAAAGTTGGCGATTTTGATACACGCTGGTTAAACTGGCATATAGGACGGTATTGCTACATTAGACTTATCTCTATTGTGATTGTAGATTACTTTTGAATCTAAAATCCCAATTTTTAATCCTTCAATCGAGAGCAAACTTCGATGAAATTAGCCCCAAAACGTTTTTCGTTATTACAAGCTGCTCTTTTTAGTGGCGCCCTTGCAACCACAGCTTCAATTTCCCTGTTAATGCCCGGTTTCAGTCAATCCGTCCGTGCTGCCTTGCAAGATAGTCCCAAGGCTGTGATTGATGAAGCGTGGCAAATTGTGAATCGGGATTTTGTCGATCCTAAGTTTAATCGTGTGGATTGGCAAGCCGCTCGTCAAGAGCTATTGGGCAAAAATTATACTTCTCGCGATGAAGCTTACGCGGCCCTGCGTCAGGCCTTGGAAAAATTAGATGATCCTTATACTCGTTTCATGGACCCGAAACAGTATGAGGCCTTAACTAGCCAAACTTCCGGGGAATTGACGGGGGTGGGTATGAGACTAGAATTGAATGAAAAAACTAAAACCATTACTGTCGCCGAGCCTATGGAAAATTCTCCCGCGATTAAGGGAGGAATTCAAGCGGGCGATCGCATTCTGAGTATTGATGATAAGTCAACGGAAGGTATGACTGTCGCGGACGCGGCTAAACTGATTCGTGGCCCCGAAGGTACGAAAGTGCGTCTACGTTTAGGGCGTGAGAGTCAACCCGACTTAACCCTCACTCTCACCAGAGCTCGTATTGAAGTCGCGGCTGTACGTTATAACTTGAGACAAGAAGGCCAACAACGTATCGGTTATATCCGCTTACAAGAGTTTAGTGCCCATGCTGGCGAACAAATGCAACGGGCTATTGTTAAACTCAAAGAACAAAAAGTTGATGGTTTTGTTTTAGATTTACGCGGCAACCCCGGTGGCTTATTACGAGTTAGTATTGATATTGCTCGAATGTGGATGGATACGGGCGCGATCGTTCGTACCGTCGATCGTCAAGGTGATGGCCAAGAAATGCGGGCTAATCGCACCGCGATTACAAATCTCCCTTTAGTCGTATTAGTAGATGATAATTCCGCGAGTGCCAGTGAGATTTTATCAGGAGCCCTCAAGGATAATAAGCGGGCAACGATTATGGGAACTCAAACCTTTGGAAAGGCTTTAGTGCAGTCGGTTCATTCCCTTTCCGATGGTTCCGGTTTAGCGGTAACGATCGCGCATTATTACACACCGAATGGCACAGATATTAGTCACAAAGGTGTGACACCGGATATTAAGGTGGAATTAACCGACGCGCAGAAACGCAAATTGATGAATAAACCCTCTCTGATCGCGACCCCTGAAGATCCTTATTATTCGCGTGCTCTCTCTGTATTGAAAGGCAATGTCGGTAATCGTCCGGCCACAGTCAAGGAGTCGATGAACATTCTGAAATAGTCTGATTCTCTTGTGTGCAAAAATTTATAAGGTGGGCATTGCCCACCTTTTTTGTTGTCAATTTTTGATCGGATGTGGTAGACTTCCCTCTAAAAAATTTTTCTTGATGAGGGAATGTGTTATGACAATTGTTACCAACTCTCCTAGAATCGCCCCTTTACTGGTTGAAGATTCCAATAAGCCCGGACAGCCTGTCAAATGGAATGTGGCTCCTGGTGGCACAATTACTTATAGTTTTGTCACACCTGAAACCGCCTCTACTTATAATGCCGATCTGAGTGGCAAAACTCCAGAAACAAATATTCAAGAGGTTAATGACAAAATTAAAGCCAATGTGCGTCAGATTTTTAAAGATGTTTATGGCACTGTTGTACCCCTGAATTTTCAAGAAGTACCCGACTCCGCGGCGAGTAATATTCGCATTATGTTTTCTGATGGAGTAATTGATGGCAATGCCTATGCTTATGCCCCGGGTAATTCAGAACGCCCCGGAGCTATTCATATTAACCCGATTCAAGAAAAAGATCCTGGTACGGCCTATTCTAGTGGGCCTGGAAGTTATGGTTATTCTACCTTAATTCACGAAATCGGTCATACATTGGGACTGAAACATCCTGGGAATTATAACGCGGGAAGTGACGATAATCAAGATCCTGGGGAACTTCCGTTTTTACCTTTTTCTGAAGATAATAGCCGAAATGCAATTATGTCTTATAACCCAGGAAGTGCAACTACAGGTGATCCGAATGCTGAAGAACCCCGCACGTTAATGCCCTATGATATTGAAGCGTTACAGTTTCTCTATGGCAAGCCTCAGACTTCTAGTGGTAATAACACCTACAAATTTGATAGCAATAATTTTAATAATGTGGTGGCTACGATATGGGATGCTAATGGGAATGATGGCTTAGATTTTTCGGCTTTAGCCGCGGATGATACTTATCATTTCGATATGAATCCGGGGGGAATTCTCACCAAAAAAAGTGCTTTAAATTCTTTATCCTATACTTTAGAAAAGTCACAAATTCCTGCGGGTGGAGATCCCAATCAAACTTACCAAACCAATAGTTTTGGTACTTATCTGGGCTTTGACACAAAAATTGAAAATTTGGTGGGTTCTAATGGTAATGATGATGTAATTGGTAATAGTTTACTCAATAATATTTCGGGGGGTTCAGGAGATGATACTCTTCTGGGTGGAAAAGGGAGTGATACGCTTCAAGGGGGTGATGGAAATGATGAATTAATAGGAGCTAAAGGGCTTGATGTCTTAATCGGTGGCTTGGGTAATAATACTTTAACTGGTGGTAAGGGGCAAGATGTTTTTGTGTTAGGTCCTAATCAGGGAACTAATACTATTACCGATTTTCAAGACGGTGGGGATCAGCTCGCGTTGCAAGGGGGTTTGACTTTTAATGATCTCGCGATCGAGCCTCTCAATAATAGCACGGAGATCAAAGTATCAAATACCGGACAAATTTTAGCCATTTTACCCGGAGTTTCTAACTCGCTCCTGGGGGGGAAAGATTTTACGAATTTTGTGGCTTAATAGAGTTTTGGGAAGTCATAATTAATTGATTTTTATGGGAACGCGAACTGTAAAAGTTGAGCCATAACGCAGTTCGCTTTCCACTTCAATTTAACCCCCCATCAGGACAAATTGATGATCCCACATCAATATTAATTTCACTGCGGCCAATGCCGCAGTGCCTATCGAGATTCATAAAGGAGTCTCGATAGGCACGGTTAATGTTAGTCAGCCCGGTTCATTAAGCCCCAGATGAAAATGAACACGATCGCGCCCAGAGTCGCGACAAAAATGCCCGGAATGCTCAAGGAAGCTCCCGTCAGTGACAGTTTCCCAGTTTGAATCAACGTCAGCAGGGTTCCGCCGACAAACGCACCCGCAATTCCCAATAGCGTCGTTGCAAAAATTCCGCCACCCTGGTGCCCCGGATAAACGGCTTTCGCGATCGCGCCAGCAATAAATCCCAAAATAATCCAGGCAATGATATTAATCATGATTTAAACCTCAGCTAATCCAGTTTTTTATTTCACGGTATTGATCAAATCTTTGGTGGCATTCTTCAGCCCATCCTCCAGCTTTTGGGCTTTGTCTTTGAGATTTGCCACTGCTTCTATCGGCTTCCATTGTTATATTGTTTTTGAACATCTCTTAACGCGACATCCGTCACGCGATCGCACCCCCGCCCTACCCCCTGACAGGTGTAGGTTTTTTGACACCGGTGTGAGTATTCATTCACCGTGAGGCAGAAATCAAGTAATGAAAAGAAACTAAGGCGGAAGGAAAACCCCGATCAAGATGGGTCATGTATCGTGTCAATAGAAATGCTAATACACTTTACTGATTATACCTCATGGGTTGGAAAACCGTGGTATCCGATGTCATACCACTTCTCAAAAGTTATGCAAGGACCGAGTGTGGCATTTTTTGGGGGAACTTGGTATAATGATTAGTCTATTTTTATGGGAAAGCGAACTGTAAAAGTTGAACCCAAACCAAGTTCGCTTTCCACTTCAATTTCCCCTCCCATCATGTGGCAAAAATGACGACTAATCGCGAGCCCTAACCCAGTACCACCATATTGTCGTGTTGTCGAAGCATCCCCTTGGGTAAAAGGTTGAAATAAATTTTGTACTTGTGGGACTGACATTCCAATACCACTATCAGTAACGCGGAAGAAAATATAGCCATTGGTAATTATTGATGAATCATTATTTTGCTGTTCTTCAGCATGAAAAATTAATGAAGATGTCGGATAAAAGCTTTCTTTTTTCTGGGAAAATTGGGTTCCATTGATGTCTTCTTTGCCCACAGTTAATGTAATTTTACTATTTTTAGTAAATTTAGCTGCATTACTTAATAAATTTAGCAAAATTTGTCGAGTTTTTGTGACATCAGCATACATCAAACCTAAATCTTGTTGACAAATCAATTCTAAGGTATTATGATTTTTTTCGATTAAGGGAGCCACTGTTTCTACAATTTCATTAACTAAATGTTCAGGGGAAAATTTTTCTAAATATAATTCCATACGTCCAGCTTCAATTTTAGAAATATCTAAAATATCACTAATTAAAGACAGAAGATGTTTCCCCGCATTTCTGATTTTTTCGACATCCGCAATAATATCATCATATCCCAAGTCTTCTGCATCTTCTTTGATTAAATCACTATAACCAATAATGGCATTTAAGGGAGTTCGTAACTCATGGCTCATATTGGCTAAAAATGCACTTTTCGCTTGACTCGCGGCTTGGGCTGTTTGGGCGACTCTTTGAAATTCCTCGGCTAATTTCCGTTGGGTAATTTCTTCGGCAATTCCGACAATACGATAGACTTCTCCTGCTTCATTATAGACGGGAAAGGCACGATCACGTATCCAACAAATTGATCCATCAGGACGAATAACCCGATATTCTTGATCATAGACTCCCTCAGTTATTTGGCAACAGGCCGTTTGAACGCGATCGCGATCTTCTGGATGAATAGACTCTAAAAATATTTTGGGTTGTTCATAAATTTTCTCACGGGTTTGTCCCCAAAATTTAGCATAGGCGGGACTAACATAAAACATAGTTTGTTTTTCGGGATCGCTCATCCAAAAACCTTCATGGATATTTTCTGCTAATTGGCGAAACCGTTCTTCACTAGCGCGTAATTCTTCCAGGGCATTTTGTTGATCAGTAATATCTTGAACCATCGAAGCCACACCCATAATATCGCCATTAGTATCAATTAAAGGTGTATTATACCATTGACAAACGATCACTCTTCCATCCTTGGTGAAATTTTCATTGCTCATGCACCAACCACCATGTTTAATTAACAAATCTTGTAAAAGTTGTTTAACCTGAGTCTTCGCGATATCAGGTAAAAAGAAACTCGTAGCTTGATTTCCCAAAACTTCCTCGCGAGAATAGCCAAAAATCTTTTCCGCTGCGGGATTCCATTCTACTACTTCAAAATCTAAATTCCATTCGATGACAGCTAAGGGTGTTTGTTGGAACATTAAGGATAATTTTTGCTGGGATTTTTGCAGTGATAAAATCAATTGTGTTTTTTCCTGAGTGGCTGTTTCCACTCGCTCTTCTAATGTGGTAAAAGAATCTTGTAATTGCTTTGCCATTTCATTAAAAGAATTGGCTAAAATTCCTAACTCATCTGTGCGATCAATTGACACTTTCTCATTCCATTTCCCCTGAGATAAATCGACGGCCGCTTGACTAAGCTGATGTAGGGGGCGTATAATCCATTTCGAGGTGAAAAAACCTAATAAAATGGCAAGTAGTAAAGCCATTAAACACAGAAGAATTGTCAACTGATTATGGGACTTTATTTCCTCCAGAAAATCGCTTTCAGGGACAACAACAACAATTAACCAATCTAAACCGTGAGCATCGGAAAAAGGAGTTATTTGGAAAAAAAAGCGTTCGCCTTGTATCAGAAAATCTCGTTGTTCAATCTGAGTAATTTTGTTTAAATCACCAAAGGTTTTCCACATATATTCAACGCTGGAACGCATCACAGGATCGTCACTATTTCTCGCGTCTAACCTTTTCAGTTTCTTATCGCTCATCTGGAAAACCGATTTTAACTGAGATGTTGCAATTAACTTACCCGTGCGTTCTAAAATAAAAGTTTGTCCCGATTTTCCAATTTTAAGACTATGGAGAAAATTATCAATTTGTGAGAGAATTAAATCCGTCCCCACCACTCCGATTAATTGCCCTTTGGGACTATAAATTGGTCGCGCTGCTGTAATCGCGAAGGTAGAATCATTAAAGTAAGAGTAAACCGAAGTCCAAGTAGGTTTACCTTCCTTCATTGCGGCGATATACCAAGGTCTGATTGCCGGATTATAGTTAGCTTTTTGTTTAATTTTGTTAATGATATTACCATTACTATCCAGAGTATATTTAGAAAAATTATAGTTCGTGGAAAGGTGAGAGATTTCTAAAAAAAATTGATTTTTTTCTGAGCGTTCAATTCCCACAAATTCTTTCTGGACTGTGGCAAATTGAATATAACTAATTGTGGGAAAAGTATGAATTTGCTTCCAAAGGTAGCGTTGGAGCCGATCCTGATTTTGGAGATTGAAAAGACCAAGATCAATGGCATCTAAATTAATTTGATTAACCTGATGAGGTGTTTCTACATAAGTAGTAATTTCTTGCTGAATGCGACGGGTTACTTCAGCACGTAATTGAGTCGCGACATGATTAACGGCTTTTTGCCCATTTCGTAAGGCAAGCCATCCTGTTAGTCCCACCGCGGCAAAGGTTTGGAGGGCAAAGGGCACAACCAAAACGATAGATAGGGGTACTTTGCCAGAAAATTTTACAAGCAGGTTAGTCAGATATTGCTGTGGCATTTGAGGGCGGAAGTTTACGTCAATATAATACGATTTAATTGTAGAAAGCAACCCTTGAAAAGATTATTAAGGATAGAAGGGACAGACATCGATAAGGTTTTGATGCTTTTGTTGGTATTATACACTTGTCCGTGCATCAGCCCTGGCAGATGAGAAAACTGAGAGTGATCCTACCTTAATTTTGGCATAAGTGTGAATATTTCTGTCATTTTGGAAACATTATTAATATATTTGTTGTTTCTTATATTATTGTAAATTTTTCGCATAATCTTCCTGTGTAAAGAATACAATAAGATGTAATCCCGATGCAAGAGGAGACGATTCTAATGAAGGAAACGATCGCGGCTCTTGGACTGAGTGCAATTTTTATGAGTCTTGCATCGTCTGTCCAAGGGCAAACTCTTCCACAAGTTGACCCCCAACCTATTTCAGGAACTCCTGAAATTACTCTCTCTGGTGATTCCCTGAGAACGGTTGAAAATCGTTCTATTGATTCAGATTATCAAAAGTTAATTGCCGAGCCCATTAATTCTCAGAGTTGGAATGACCAAAGTCAGATAAAGGCTAAAGATTCACGCTTTAGTCTCAATGATCCTAGTGCTGTTTTGTCAGGGTTATTAGGAACGGATTATCAAAGAAATTCTTTACCTAGTAATCCTTCTGATACGGGGGTTGACTCTCAAGTTAAAATTTTCTTAACCCAATAATGGAGTATCAATTTAATTATAAAAACCCGGTTTATTTCCCCAAACCAGGTTTTTATAATTGAGATTACCGAATTTTTTAGAGATGACAATATTCGCAAAAATTTTCCGGTACTAAGCGTAATTCTCCTGACTTAAATTGCTCGATGGGAACCCATAGAGCGATTTTTTTGCGTTCTTTTTCGGAAAATTCTATTTTTTCTAATTGATAATATTTAGGATCAAGAAAATCACATTGATAGATGAAAATGATTTCATGGCCTGGTTTTCCTCTAAATTGAAACAGACTTTCCATACAGCCCAAATATTTAATATTAGTTAATTCGGCTTGTATTTCTTCTTGAAATTCTCGTTGGAGGGCCTCTCGACTATGTTCGCCAAATTCGATACCGCCGCCCATGATGCGATAAAAGGTTTCTTGTTTCCCCGGATCGTATCCTTGGGAAACAAAAATACGATCGCGTTGTATAATTAATCCTAACGCTAAAACGCGTATTTCTCCTGATTTGTACATAATCGGTAATGGGTAATGGGTAATGGGTAATAGGTAATGGGTAATTGACAGTTGACAGTTGACAGTTGACAGTTGACAATTATCAATTAATTGACTTACGCACTGCAAGGGCCGCATAAGGGTTTGAGCTTGTCGCTCAACGGAATCGCGTAATTTACACCGTGTGTAAGTCCTAAATTATCAACTGTCAACTGTCAACTTCCTTCTTCCTTCTTCCTTCTTCCTTCTTCCTTCTTCCTTCTTCCTTCTTCCTTCTTCCTTCTTCCTTCTTCCTTCTTCCTTCTTCCTTCTTTCTTTTTTCAATTATCATTGTAGTCGAAAGCTCCACGATCGCGATCGCCGACGGGCCAATCATGATTTTCGCCACCAATAATCAATTGTTCAATGGTGACAAATTCCTTACTAAGTTGATGAAAGGCATTAATTAAAATATCAAGCGCGATCGCGTCACTGGTACCCAAATCAAACCAACAACGAGCCCATAAACCCTCATACTGCACATCGTTCATATTGTGCATTAAAGCCATCATACTCTCATCAGCTATTTCTTGATCATAATCCATATAGCTGATATCAATACCCGTTTCTTGAACTTGCATATTTTCCGCATTAAATCCCCCTAGTTTACCTAAATAAAACCAAGAGTCAAACACCTCCTCTATATACTGTTGTTCTCCCCGCGAAGGCACTACAGAAAACTTTAACCATATCCAGACATCAAAAGGATTAAATTCTCGAAATAAGACTTGCATAAGTTTTAATTATCTCAGCTATACCACTAATAATTATATCAAAAATATGGTGACTTAAATCAATACCTTCGCCATTTTTTGTAGGTTGGGTTGAGCGATACTTAACTTAACCCCTTGAAGATGTTGGGTTTCGCTACGCTCAACCCAACCTACGAATCAGGGCATTTTTCCTAAAAGGCGAAGGTATTGTTAAATATAAATAACCCGGATTGATATCAAGTCCGATTGATTAATGTAGAAACCCGGTTTCTTCAGCAAAATTCGTCATTTTGCCAACCGATAAACGTGAGAAACCCGGTTTCTTTAGGGGCTGTTTTACGGGATCTCTTGCTTCTAATTAAGATATGGCGGGCACGGGGGCACCGCCCCTAGGTTAAATTATAAAGAAGGGATGCGATCAGGGCCCCATTCTCCGGCGATATTCGTCAGAGAAGTTCTTATTTTTCGACAATCTTCTATCGTTAATTTATTATTGATACGGGTATCATTGCGACACATTTCAAATGACATATCTTTGACCAGATTTTTCGGTAATTGATTGGATTTGGCTGTGGCAATTTGAAATGATTTTTGGGCTTGTTGAAACAAATTTTGAGCTTGCATCAAACGGTTGTTATCTTTATTCTTTTCTCCCGTCTCTTGTAAATTTCGGCCTTTATTGACCAAAATTTGGGCTTTCAGAAAAGAAATTTCGGGATTATTAGGGGTTTCTTGTAATGCTTTATCGACATATTGTAATGCTTGATCATATTGCTTTAAATCTCGATAACCGATCGCGATCCCTCGATTCGACAAATAATTAGGTTTAGCTTTGTCTTTTAAACGACTAATAGCATCATTAGGATCAGAAAAGGGTAAATTTGTCGCGAGCAGTAAATCCATATAACCCTTAAGTAAATTCAACTCTGGATCATTGGCATCAATTTTTTCCGCGTTGTCTAAATATTGAAATACTTCTCGTAATTTACCTAAAGCTTTTGTACCTCCTGTCACCGATCCATCTTTTGCGAGAAAATAACTCCCCTCTAAAAATATACTCACAGCAATATAAATATTACCACGGAGAGAGTCAGTTTGACTTAATCTTTCTGCGACTTTACGGGTTTTTGTGGCATAATTATTTAACCCGGATAAATCATTTGTCATGTAAGATAGAGATGCCAACATTGCATAAACTAAGGGTTCATTTGATTCCGTAGAAACGGCTTTTGTGAGCAATTCTTTCGCGAGTTTATAATTGCCATCCTGAAACATTGCTTTAAAGGCGGCTTCCGTTTTTGGCCCGATATTATGGGTTTTTTGAGTGCGAAAAGGGTCCCCCGCGATCGCGGGACTCATGGACAAATTAAGCGCGAGGGTGGTAAAACTAAGGAAAGACGCGATCGCCTTTTGAGACTTATGAAAAGGAAGAGACAAGAAACGTGAAGAAAGATTTGACATAGTTGAACCTCTGTCAGAGATAAAGTATATTAAAACAGAGTCGATTGACTAAACTCTTATACGGGAACTTTGATGCTATATCTGAGAAATTTAGTATATCACCCCGCGGCTTGTCCAACCGCGATTCTCCAAAAGATTAACTTAGAGCTCGCGCCTCAACAAATGGGGTTAATTGTGGGCCGCAGTGGTTCTGGAAAAAGCACCCTGTTAGAAATTTTAGCAGGTTTGGCGACAAAAACCAGTGGAAATATCTGTTGGCGGGAGCAAGAATTAACATCCGAAGAGCTACAACAGTTAGGAGGATTAGTATTTCAATTTCCAGAAAGACATTTTTGTGGGGGTTCCATTCTCGAAGAGTTAAGATTAGGACATCCTGAAATCACTGCCGAACAAATTAAGGACGCGATCGCGGAAGTCGGATTAGGGCATTTAGCTTTAAACGCGTCTCCCCACGCGTTAAGTGGGGGACAACAAAGACGTTTAGCTTTGGCTGTACAATTAATTCGTCAACCTTATTTATTATTATTAGATGAACCCACGGCAGGATTAGATTGGTCCATGCGACGACAATTGGTAAATTTATTAAAGAAATTGAAACAGCATTGGACTTTATTAGTTGTTACCCATGACGCGAGTGATTTATTAAGTATTGCCGATCGCTGTTGGACTTTAGATCATGGTGTTTTACAGGGGATTGATCTGGTAAAATTAGAGGCGAACGCGATATAGGTATTTTGAGAATGAATGAGACAATTAAGGAATTTTTGCCCGTGATGGCGGCGGAATGGCAGCAAACTTTGAGTTGGGAACCGACATCGGAACAACAACAGTTATTTCAGCATTTTTATGATTTAATTATTGAGACTAATCGCACTTTAAATTTAACCAGAATTACAGATCCTTTGGAGTTTTGGGAAAAACATTTATGGGATTCCTTACGGGGAATGAAGTCTTTTTTTCTTCCCTCTGAGATTTCTAATTCTTCTGTTTTAAACGCGATTGATATTGGTACTGGTGGGGGGTTTCCGGGTATTCCGATCGCGATCTCTTTTCCCCAGTGTCGCGTAACGTTAATTGATTCTACTCGTAAAAAGATCACCTTTGTCGAACAGGTTATTAAAGAGTTAAAATTAGAGAACGCGATCGGGCTCAACGCGAGGGCAGAAGAAATCAATCATAAACCCCCTCATCAGGGCTCTTATGATCTCGCGTTTTTAAGAGCGATTACCGCGGCGACAACTTGTGCAAAATACGCGTTTCCTTTCTTAAAAAAAGGGGGGTTAGCCATTCTCTATCGTGGACATTGGCAAGCTGAAGAAGAAAAAGAATTAAAAATAATATTAAAACAATTAGGAGGTAAAATAGAATTAGTTGACGCGTTTACCACACCTTTAAGTGAAGGGGTACGTCATTGTATTTATTTACGAAAACTTTAATAAGTGCGGGTTTGTAGGGGCGGGTTCACCCAAATTTCTCCTACCAACAAATAACATAAATAAACCCGCCCCACCCAAGGATTAAATGCAATTCATGGCGAATTTGTCGGTGGGGATGGGGCGGGTTTTCCAGCATATCTGTTTGGTGGCACAGATGTTAGCGAAAGGTGGGGATGGGGCGGGTTTTCCAGCATATCTGTTTGGTGGCACAGATGTGGGCGAACCCGCCCCTACACTGCATTTCTTCATATCATTTCCCCCCATTGTGAGAAGATGAATTTTCTTTGTGCCTTTGTGCCTTTGTGTTTATTTTCTTACCATATTCAGCATATTTTTTATTATAAGAAATACGATATTTTCGGTTATTTGTTGGTAGAAAAAATCGGGTAAAATCGCCCGACATTGGATTTCTTAATATCAATTCATGGCGAATTTGTCGGTGGGGATGGGGCGGGTTTTCCAGCATATCTGTTTGGTGGCACAGATGTGGGCGAACCCGCCCCTACACTGCATTTGTTAATATCATTTTCCCCTGGATGACTTTTCTTTGTGCCTTTGTGCCTTGGTGTTCATTTTCTTACCCTACCCTGAAAGGTTGAGTCTTAATTTAAAAAACGACTTAAATCAAAGTCTTCAGGGGGTTTATCTTGGTTGGCTCGCTCGGAAATTAAGAGTAATAAAAGTTGTTCTAAATAATCCACAGAGCCACGAAATTCATCTCTTAAAATTTCTAATCCTCCGTTAGCATATTCTTCAAATATTTTGACTCTTTCTGCTTCATTTTGCAGGTTTATTGATAGAATTTGGGGATCTTTTGTTTCCGCGATCGCGATCAATTTCATCGCCATTTCATAACCCCTAGAAATGAAAATATCTAAATCAATAGGCGCGGGTTCTCGTTTGGCAATTTCTTTCAAAGGAACTCTTTTTTTCCGTTTCGCGCCCAAGGATGCAGCAAACGCGATCGCGTCTGCATAGGTTTGAAAAGGGCCATTTTTGCCTTCGGTAACGGTTAAAGCTTTGACTAAATCTGCTTTATCTTTTGCCACACTAATGCGATTAGTCGCCATAATTTTTATCAAATAGTATTAGGATGTACATGGGGTAGGAAAGCGAATTTTTTAAAGTTAATTGTTGGGTTTCGCGGTGCTCAACCCAACCTACTTATCTCATGGGATTAGTCGCCATAATTTTTATCAAATAGTATTAGGATGTACATAGGGTTGAGGTAGGAAAGGGAATTTCTTACTTAAAGTTAATGGTTGGGTTTCGCGGCGCTCAACCCAACCTACTTATCTCATGGGATTAGTCGCCATAATTTTTATCAAATAGTATTAGGATATACATGGGGTTGAGCGAGAAAAGGGAACTTCTTAAAGTTAATTGTTGGGTTTCGCGGCGCTCAACCCAACCTACTTATCTTAAAAATCATAATCTACCTCCATAATTTCTGTGTATTCAAATTCATTAGGGCTGGCTTTCACTAAGGGATAATTTATCCCACCGATATTAATGATATCTTCTTCACAATCCGGTTTGGGAGAATTATAAACTAAGACGTATTCTCGCCCAATATAAGGATCGACTTCTTCGGCGACTTCTCCTCGCCATTGTGTTTTCGTTACTAATACTAATAATTGATTGGCTAATTTTGGTAATATTTTGGCAATTTGACGACGATATATTTCGTCTAAACTACCAAAAGGGGAATCCATAACAATCGGAAAATTACTACTATCTGGTCCCATTAATGTATTTTTTTTACTCCATTCTCTTACCGCGTCAATAATTCCTCCAATAAAGGATAAACTGAGAATTTGATTTTCGCCCGTCGATGCCGCGACATCTATCTCTAATCCTATGGTATTTTCTCTTAAAGTTAATTCGTATTTTTCGTTAAGTTGGGGTATGTAAGGTGTAAAGGAAATTTGACTAAATATCTCTTGTAACCGTTTTTCTAATTGTAAACGGAATTGATTTTCTAAACGCGATCGGACTTCATTTAATCTCTCAATCGCATCCTGAGCAGCCGCGATCCGACGTTGTGCTAAATTTTGCCTCATTTCATTCATTTGTTGTTTATCAACTTTCTTACTTAAAGCCTCGATTTCCCTATGAAAATTATCAATTTGCTGTTGATTTGAACCCGTTTCTCGGTGGAAATCGCTAATTTTTGATTCGACATCATCGAGACGTTTTTGTAATTGACTGACATCTTCATCGGGATAATTACGTAACTTTTTCTTCAAATCATCTAACTGATTTTCGACTTGGGCTAATTCGACACGATAATTATTAATATTGATTTGTACGCGATCGACTTCTTCCCAAAATTGTATGACTTTTTGCTCGATTTCATCCACGCGATCGCTCATGCGAATAGTCATCTCTTCCAGATCAGCATTTCCCGCTTTTTCCCGCCAACCTTGTACTAAATTATGTGCAGGAGTTCCCTCTTCTAATTCTGTACCACAAATACAGCGTTTCTGCTCTAATAATTCTTCCACAAATTGTCGTTTAATTCCCGTAGGTAATTCCCCCCGTTCCCGTAAACCGGCTAAAATTTCTTGATAACTCGAGGCTGAATCATTTAAAAAAATCGTATAAGCACGCGTGGAGATTACCCGTTTAAGGGCTTCCTTTGCCTGGTTTAATTGTTCCTTTATTGAACTAGCTTGACTATCTAATTGATGGCGAAGTTTTTGTAATTCTCCCGCACCACTCAATTCTAATAACCGTTGACTAATGGCTTGTTTTACTTCCCCAAGATGTTCTAATTCTTGAGCGATTTCTTGTTGACGTTGTGTGAGTTTTTCTACTTCTTCTTCAAGCTTTGCTTTTTCTTTTAAGAAAAGCTTGGTTACCGGATCGCCAATATTTCTTAACTCAATTTCAAAAGACTTACGCGCTTCTCCTAAATGACGAATTGAACGATTTAAGACTTCTACTCCTAAAATTTCCTTGGTTGCGTCGGCAATTTCTTCTTTATTTTGAGAGCGAGCAATATGATCTATTCTTTCTCCGTCAAAGAAAAAATATTGATGTAACCTTTCTGGTAAAATACGACCAATTACCGCGTCTGGTTGTTCTGTGGGATAAGTCCAACGCCCATCATCCCCCGAAATTTGCATATATAATTCAGTTTTACCATGTTCAATGCCATTATCGTTTTTATAGGCGCGACAAACGCGTTTAATTTGATATTTTTTATTGTCATGTTCAAATACTAATTCTACCCAACACCCGACACCTTTATTCGATTCAGCTTCTACCAATGCTCGTTTATTAACTAATTGCTCAGGAATGGCAAACGCGGCCGTGAATTTTTCATATAATACCCAGGTAAAAGCATTCAGTATTGTTGTTTTACCAGCGCCATTATTACCATGTATAATTGTGGTATTACGATCGCCCCTCGCAAAGATAATCTCTGGCGTTTGTCCGTAAAATTGGCGAAAGTTACAGAGTTTTAGCGATAGTAGTTTCATTGATTAATGACATCCTTAATTATTTTCAATATATCATCATTAATATTACGAGGGGGCCTCATATAAAGCTTATCTTTTTCTGCTTGTAAAACTCGCTCTATAATTTCCCTAACTTCGGGTGAAGCATTGGTAATCGGTTCTTGAATTTCATGGAGTTCGACACTTATTTCATTGACGTTATAGGGCGATCGTCTTTCTGCTAAAATTCCTAAACTCATGGGCTGGGGATGACTCGAAATAGAATAAGAAATATCATTACTCATTGGCAATAGAGAAAAATTTTGTTTGTATGGTCTTTTTTTTATTATACTATAACCTTAAACTTTTATCAATAGTTTTCTTATAAATTCCTTGTCGGGCGCGATCGCGTAGCCACCCATCACGTAGCCACCCATCCTGTAGCCCCGTCAAGGTGTTATGCTCTCCAAAGATGTCTTAACCTTCTTCCTTCTTCCTTCTTCCTTCTTCCTTCTTCCTTCCTCCCTCTTCCTTCTTCCTTGTCACCCAAAAATCAAATATCCAATAATCCATATCGCTCTTGTAATTGTAATAATTTGACTCGGGCTTCCCCGGAATTATCGGCTAAATCAGCAAATTCCAGAAACCGTCTTAATTCCTTTTTCAATAAATTTCTTTCTACCTGTAATGATTGTCGTCCCATATCAGGTGGTAAAACAATCATATCAAATAAAGTCGCGCGTTTTTTACCCGGATGGGGCCGTAAAATTCTCCCCCGTCTTTGGATAAATTGACGCGGATTACTACTACTTGATAAAATCACAGCATTCTGAATCGCGGGAATATCAACCCCTTCATCTAAACAGCGAATCGCGACTAAACCTTGTAATTCTCCGGTTTCAAATTGTCGTCTTAATAATTCTCTTTCCGCGATCGGTGTTTCCGCGGTATAAATATTAACCCGATAACCTAATTCGGCTCCTAAAATACGCGCTACTTCTTTAACTTGACGTTGATTATGATGTATGCTTTCATCTTCGACATTTCCATCGCCACAATAAAATAAAGTATGACTGGTATGACAACGATTAAGCATTAATTGTTTTAAGGCTTTGGTTTTATTGCTCGCACTGCCAATTATTCTCGCCCGTTGCATTAATAAAGGTTTTAGTTGTTCGCTGTCAATATCTTCTACTTTTTCGCTTAATAAGGCCCAACCAATTTTCTTCGTTAAAAAATTATAAGTCCGGGTTTCGGTTTCGGTTAATTCTACTAATATCGGGTAATATAAATAACGCACTAATGCCCCTTGTTTAATGGCATCTTTTAAGGTAAGTTCTGGTTTTAATATGGGACCAAAATATTCAAATATGGCTTCGGTTCCCACATCATCAAAGTGTCTTTCTGGGGTGGCAGAAAGGGCGAGACGTAAGCCGATTTGACGCGGTAAACTTTGCTCTAAACGAGGGGCTCCGAGATTATGGGCTTCGTCTCCAATAATTAATGTTTTTTCGGGAAAATAACGAATTTGCGATTGTAAACTATCGTTAATTAATGTGGAATTGGTGGTGATAATGGTGAGGATTTTTTGATAGCCGGAATGAATGTTATATAAACCTGTGGTGACTTGACTTTGCCAATTATGGACATTTTCAAAGGCGAGAATTGGTGTCAAGCCAAATTGTTCGGCTTCCCTTCCCCATTGTGTGACTAAATGGCGATAGGGACAAACTATTAAAACAACTTGTAAGTCAATTTTTTGATATAATTCTGTTACGATCGCGAGTGCTGTAATGGTTTTACCGCTACCCGTTGCCATTTTCAAAGTCCCGCGTCCATTATGAGCAAACCAATTAGAAATGGCTTGCAATTGATAAGGGCGCAGGTGCAGATTCGATGGGAATTTCGGAACCCCTAATTGTGTTTCGATCATAATTCCAGTCATATCATCTCCTTTGCCCCAAAAGACTACTTAAAAGTTAACCACTGAAACAAATCATTAACCGACAATTGCAAATCTTCCCACCCAGATAAAACCGGTAAAATATCCTCATTTTCCATTACCTCCGGTTCCCTCTGTGGTAGAAAAATAATTACTAACTTTTCCTCATGATCGACTAACAAACCCAGTTTAGTATTCTGTTTAAGACAAAAGAGAATTTTATTAATTACGCGAGTTGATGTTTTTTCGGGTGATAAAATCTCAATGATCCAATCTGGGGCAAGGGGAAAAACATTTGCGATTTCTCCCTTCGCGTTAAGGGGAATATGTAACCACTCAAAAACAGCAATGTCAGGCACAAAGGAGCGTCCGCCAAAAGTACAGGTTAATTCTGGAAACGCGTAGCCTATCTTCTGCGGTTCCCCTACTTGATTAATAGCTATTCCTAAACGACTTTGTAAGATGCTATGTTTTCCTTGTGGCATGGTTTTTTGATAAATTTGACCATCAATATATTCACTAGCTGGTTTTGTTTCAGGTAATAACAAAAAATCCTCTAGGGAAAGTTTTTATGTTTTAATTGCTAAAACCATAGGCCTAAAAACTCCTCCATTGCTACTATTTACAGAAACCGGGTTTCTGATGATCTTTAATTACTTGAGTTATTCTCGGATTCCCAATCAGCACAAGTATCCGACTCTACCCCAGAGGGATACATTCCACAAACTAATAAATTTCCATTATAAACATAACCATGATAATGAACACATCCCCGACACGCGGGATGCTCGGTTTCCGAAGGATAAACATAATTAACAAATGATGATGAATTTACAGAATCTATTTCTGATCCGGGCAATTCTGTATCACCAATATCCAAATCCATAAATAGATCGGGCAGGGTTTCGAGCATATCATTAAAATCTTCTTCTAATTCATTTAAACCATTTTGCATTTCCTGAGTGATTTCTTCAGAGATTTTGCCGATCGCGTCGAAAGTTTCATTGACTTCTACACCGATATCTGTGAAAAAACGTTCAACTTCCTTGACGGTTGTTTCTACAAATGCGACAAAAATTTTTGACAAATCTTCCATATTTCAAGTCCCATGAAAATTGTTAAGATATACTCAGATTTCGCTGTCAGGGACAGATGTTATTCTGACAAACTGGGAGCATCTCAAACCGGTAAATTGGTAGTGCAGTGGGAGCATCTCAAACAGGTAAATTGGTAGTGCAGTGGGAGCGGAGAGCTCCCTAGGGATTTAATAGGGAGCTCTCCGCTCCCACTACAGTTTTTTTTGCCAAGTTGAGATGCTCCCGACAAACTTATCCTATTCTACATTTTTTTTACTAATTTGGGAACTAAAGAAACTCGGTTTCTGCCCATAAACACTCACCCCTAAACACTTAAAAGTCTAGTACGCCTTCGTACTAGACTCTAAAGCGACTTAAGTAAAAACTCAAGCTCAGAAATATATTAGATTGACAAAACAAAAAGAAAATCACTTACAAACGGTGGACAAAAACCGCAACTAACTTAGACAGACGGGAGCTTTGGCGGAGTCTATTCAGATTTCTCTCTTGGTGCTTTTATCCTCAAGATACCCTACAATCAGGGAAATCTTTATGAGAAACCGGGTTTTTCCCCAAAATACTTACAGAAAACCTTAATCTCTGAAAAAACCTGGTTTCTGACAAGGCAAACTTCCTTGGCAAATCCACTCGCACCAATTGTCTTCCATAGACTCTTGGCAATTTGACCGTACTATTTAGAAGTCGCGTGGGAATCGAGGGGCAGGACATTATCTCTGATTCCCCTTTTTTTCCCAAAAGTTTTGCTTTGTTATGCCCTTACTATTTAAGTTAACATATACTTTGATAAGTGGTAGTGTTTTGTTACTAAAATTTACAATTCACGGCTTTAACGTAATAAAGCATTCCAAGTGGCTTGGCCGACAACGCCATCGGGAGTGAGTCGATAGGTTTTCTGCGCGACTTTAACCGCGTTTAATGTCTCACCACCAAAGACTCCATCAATATTACCTCGATAAAATCCTTTGGCTCGGAGTCTGTCTTGTAAATAACGCACAGAATCCCCCCGCATTCCTCGTTTCAAAACGGGTAAATTTACTTGGTTCAAACCACTAGAGGATATGGGTGAATTGGTCGAGTTAAGGGGTGGATACGCGATCGCGGCATCATTCGCAGATGAAGGAATCGCGGATAGATTCGGATTACCTGTAGGGACCGAAGGAAAAAGTCTTTCCCATAAGATCGCGTCAACAACTCCGGTGCTATTGAGTCCCGCGACTTGTTGAAAAAGGGAGACAGCTTGGGCAGTTAATTGGGTATATTGACCATCAACATTACCAGTATAAAACCCTAAAAGTTTAAGAGTAGCTTGTAATTCGGAAACGGCTTCCCCTTGACTTCCTATTTTTAAGATTGGTCGATTAATTTGTGTATTGGGAAAACTGGTATTTTGACTTATTAATGGAGGCATTTGCCCGATCGCGGGGAGGAAAAATGAACCCGCGATCGTCGAGAATAAACCTCCTATGGAAAACAGGAATATTGGGGAAAAATAAGACTGTTTCGCGCCCATTGTTTTGTCTTCTCTCATGGAAAATCAATCCTCTCATCATTATCTTCAACGTCATTATACGCGAGTCCATTTGCCCAACAGGTTTAGGAGTAGATTCCGGGCCCCTATCGCGATACGGGGTTCACTTTCATCCGATAATATATAGATATAGCAATCCTAAATAGGTTGTGGTAAAACCTAGGGGTAGAGCCCCCGTGCCTACCCCTGATCAATCGGGGCAACCACGGGGGGATTGCCCCTACAAAAATATTACAATTGAAATAGGATTGCTATAGTTCCAATTCAAAAAGTGTAATGAGTGCAGAAGTAAGAGAAGCAATGACAAGCCCGATCCGTGTTGGTGTGTTAGGATTTGGGGGATTAGGTCAAGCCGCGACAAGGGTACTAGCACCGAAAGGGGAAATGTTATGGGTTGCGGCCGCGGATCAAAAAGGTTATGCTTATGATCCTCAAGGCTTAAACCCTGATACTTGTGCCGCGATTTATCAGTCTCAAGGTTCTTTAGGCTATCTGGAACCCAATGGGGTTCTCTCTAATGACAGTATTGAAGAATTAATCAAACAGGCTCCGGGTGTGGAGGGTTATTTTTTAGCCCTGCCTAATTTACCTAATACTTTTATGGCTTCCGTGGCGCGTCAGTTTATTAAGTCAGGATGGCGTGGCGTTTTAGTTGATGCGATTAAGCGTACCAGCGCCGTTGAACAACTTTTGGCGATGAAGGATGAGTTACAGGCCGCGGGTATTACTTACATGACGGGGTGTGGTGCGACTCCGGGGTTATTGACAGCCGCCGCCGCGATCGCGTCCCAAAGTTATGCAGAAATCCATAGTGTCAAGATTACCTTTGGGGTTGGTATCGCGAATTGGGAAGCCTATCGTGCTACGGTGCGAGAAGATATTGGTCATTTACCCGGTTATAGTGTGGAAACGGCGCGATCGATGACGGATGCAGAAGTCGAAGCATTATTAGATCAGACTAATGGCATTCTCACATTAGAAAATATGGAACACGCCGACGATATTATGTTGGAATTGGCGGGTATTTGTTCACGCGATCGTGTCACAGTAGGGGGAGTCGTGGATACCAGAAATCCCAAAAAACCCTTAAGTACCAATGTACAAGTAACCGGCCGTACTTTTGAGGGTAAAATTTCCACACATACCTTTACATTAGGCGATGAAACCAGTATGGCCGCCAATGTTTGCGGGCCAGCTTTTGGTTATTTGAAAACGGGAGTAAGTTTATATCGTCGCGGTATTTATGGATTATTTACCGCGGCAGAAGTGATGCCTCAATTTGTCAAATAATTGTCAAATAAACCGTAAGGTGGGCAATGCCCACCTTATTAAATGACTCCAGATCAGATGTAGGCTTTTCGCGTTGGGTTTGCTATGAGCGCGATCGCGCTCATGGCCAACCGGGATCTCCTTGGTAATTTATTGAGGCTTTTGGGGCTTGGTTTTGATGAGGGGACACTATCCGTACCATCATCACATTGACATGGGAGAAAGGGAGAAATTTGTGAGTAGAAAAAGAGGTTGGGTTTCTTGATGTGAACCCAACCGATAAGAAGCGCGATCGCTACTGCGTCCAATCTGCGATTTCGAGTCCGGGCACTTGACCAAAATCTCGTTGGTTGTGGGTGACAAGGATAGCACCGATGGACAAAGCAATGGCGGCAATCCGCATATCTTTTTGTACGCGATTTTTCCGCAAGGGCGGGTTATCTTTTAACAATTTCTTGAGACAAGTATCGGCTTCGGGTGTAAAGTTTAGTACCTCAATACTTTGAAGATATTTGACAGGGTGCATCTCAAAGTCCCAAAAAAAACTGTAGTGGGAGCGTCTCGCTCCCGTCAGGATCTCTCCAGGGAGCGAGACGCTCCCACTACCTACAAAAATGAGTTAATCCTGCCAACCCAGCCATTAAAGAGTTCTTGAACTGTGATAATCGTGATGGCAAACTGATGCTTTGTCGCGTTCGCGATCGCTTGGGGATGATTGTAGAGAATCAGTGAAACACAATCGGTATCCAGAATATATTGACACACGCTCAACTGCCTCTATAAGTAATAGGAAGGATCAACTTCCGAATCATCATCTGAAATTCCTTCGGCGCGAATTGACTCGATAATGGCAGCAAAATCGGCATCGTCTTTAAAGACTCCGGCAAATTTGATCCAAGTGGGTTCTGAAACGGGTATCGGCACATTCCATGAAATCGCTTCCATATTTTTTAGTCGTTCTAAAAAGGTCGCTTGAATTTGCCGTATCGCGGTTTCTCGTGTTTCGGCTTGTACTCGACAGTCGGGAAATTCTCTGATAGATGCGGTGACTTGCCCAGAGGTGAGTGATTCCAGCAGGAGTGTCACCTTGAGGTTGGTGAATGAGTCAGAGGGCGATAATTCTAAGTTGAGCATGTTAATTTTTGAAAGACTAATCAGGAATTTTACCTTTATTTTACCCCAGATACCGCTAGTATTATTGCACCCCAAGGACTTTTACTATGCAGGAGTACCACCCGATATGGCCAAAGCATTCTCAGGTAAGCTAGAATTGCAGGAAGTTTCTGGAGTCTGACATGGAAACAACGTTAAATATTGAATATCTTACGAACAAAGACGGAGATGTAAGCGCTGTGGTGATTCCGATTGAGCTATGGCGACAATTACTACCTAATGAAGAAGTTTCTGCGGATCAACTTGCGGGCGAACTAGAAGATTATTGCCTGAACAAAGCAATGGATGAAGCTGTTAATACTCCCTTGCTAGATCGCTCGGAAGGTTTAGCTTATTTTGAGGAATAATTATCTGGAAAGTTCAATATCGTCAGGCTTTTCTAAAAAACTTGAAACAATCGTCGGGAATTTTATCGTTATTTTCCGTAAGGATTTGGAATCAAGTTTTGTCAAGGCGAAACGCGATCGCGCTTGGTTTTGATGAGGAGCTTGGTTTTGATGACCGTATCGCCCGTCAGATCGAGGGAGAGGACAAAGTATTGACAAGCTAGATAACTTGTGTAATATTATTAAACGATTATATTGAATCTTTAGCTTATGCAGGAATGATTTATCTGATTAAAGAGCGTGGGACTAAAGAGCAAATTGAAGAAATGTTAGAAGCCCTTGGCAGTTATATTAAACTGGCAGTGGATATCGAACGGTGCATTCTGACAGGTGGTGGAGAACTTCACGCGGATTGCGAAGCTGTGTTGCTGGAAAATGGGAGCAAGCAGCTAGATATCTGGGGAGCGGATTGGTATCCGCTTACACAAGAAGTAGGTTATGAATCTCTAATCAATATCCGTCCACGTCAAAATAACCGTTCGATGGAAATTCAAGATCCGGTTATTCGAAAACGGGTTGCTCAAATCGTTCAACAGTTATTAGGAGGATTATGAGAGATTGGAATGCTTTAAAGGAACGCTATTTACGAGACGAACTACCTATCCGTTTGGGAAATTTAGCCTCAAATTTAGCTCGGATTAAATCTCGCTGTCAAAATTCATCTAATCGTGAAGTGGTGGAAAGTCTGCTGCAAGAAAGTAAGATATTTATTGAGTGGACGGCTAAAGATGCAGAGGTAGAAATTGCCGCGTCCTTAGTTGAGTTACAAGTTCAGTTAGCTTGCTGGCAGTATTGTTGGGGCATGATTTGGGCAGATGTAGAACAACGAATGAGAATGGCGGAAGAAGCCAAAGTTTGGTCGGAAAAAGTGCTGAATATGTCTGGTTTGTTGGCTGTAAATTAGATAGGGACCGTATCGCGCTTGGTTTTGATGAGGCGTTTGGTTTTGATGAGGTGCTTGGTTTTGATGACTGTATCGCGCTCATGGCCAACCCGGATATCCTTGGTAATTGGTTCAGGCGCTGGTGATGGGTTCAGACGCGATCGTGCTCAGAGCCAACCGGGATATCCTTGGTAATTGGTTGGGGCGGGGTGATGGGTTCAGGCGCGATCGGTTTTGATGAGGAGCTTTCTTTTGATGAGGAGCTTTCTTTTGATGACCGTATCGCGTGGGGGTGAGAAACCGGGTTTCTGAATAAAATCTCGGCGGCGATGCTTGATTGATCTGAGAAACCCGTTTTCTTAAGAAAATCGCGTTTTACCAAAGTTACATTGATTCAGTTCATAAGAACAACAATAAGGTTATCTGAAATTACCATCATCATATACTCTGCACTTTCCTACTTCAATTTTTCCCATATCAACAATGCCTCCAAGGTCAATTGTCTTACCTCTACTATGATTAACGTGAATCGAAAACTTGACTGGTGAGTCAACAAGTGATGATAGTGGGTACCAGATTGGTCCTGTGTCGTAGAATCTCTTATCACCGAATGAACTATTAGGCACAGGTTTCGCAGCCGATCGCCAGTTCTCGCCACTGGGCAAACCAAATTGTTGTCCGAACGCATTTATACCAAAACTGTATCTTGTGTAAATTTTAAATTCGACACCGAAAACTCTTGAATCTCTACTACCAGCTTCGGCAACAACTCTTGCCCTCAAACCATTGGGCTGATTACAGAATTCAGCAAATTTTATTTCGCCATAGATCCCATCTCGTTCTTGATAGTGGGGAGATGCTTGCCCAGGAATAGCTGCAAAAGGTAACACTATTGATGCCAAAAGAAGGCTTATATAAAATTTCGCCAAACTGTTAGCCCGATCGACTACTTTGACTAAATTGAAAAGCATTATTAAATTTTCTTACTAAATATCTCTCCTATCATTATTTCAAAAATAAAACGTTTGTCTAGCCCAAAAATGTTCAAATTTGTCCCCCTGTCTGCCCCCTCATCGGAGCAATTTCATCTACTTTTGTACAAAAATGTAGAAAAATGTATTAAACTGTTCCTAAATGTGAGCTATAATACACAAAACGCTCCCATCTCCCTGACCCGATGAATCTTAAAGAAATGTTACATTTTGCTGATAAGATAGTCTTCGAGAAAACCGGCCAACACCTCGACGACTTACAGGAAGCGGTACTCAAAGGCACTCTACAACGTGAGACATACAAGCACATAGCCAAAGACTTTGACTGTTCAGAAAGTAATGTGAGAAAAGCCGGATCAGAATTATGGCAGATACTCTCAGAAGAGTTAGGTCAAGATGTCAGTAAATCTAATTTACAGTCTACGATGGGAAGGTTTATATATTCAAATGTATCGAATTTTGAAAAAGAGGTTGGAGCCGTCGGTAGTTTTGAAAAAGACGTTGTAGCGATTGGTAGTTTTAACATCTGTGGAGAGGCTAGAAACCTACCAAATATACCAAACTCACACCCACCAAATCAAGAAACATCTAACACAAAAAAAACGGAAACTCTACATCACGATTTAAGTGAGATGCCGATGTTAGGTGATTTCCTCGATCGCGCTCCTTCTCTCGAAACCCTCAAAACCTGGATTTTACAAGAAAACTCCCACCTAGTGACGATCACGGGCATGAGCGGTATCGGCAAAACCACGATCGCGACTCAACTCGTCCAACAAATCAAAAATGAATTTGACTATGTAATTTGGCGTAACCTCGAAACACCCCCAACTCTCCCTCAACTCCAAACCGACTTAATCAATTTCTTTTCACAGCCAAATAAAATCGACTTATCCCCTCAGAATAACCAACAATCACAACTAATCAAACACTTACAAAAACATCATTGCTTAATCATTTTAGATAACATTCATTCCCTCTTTTCTCATGGACAACTAGCCGGTCAATATCAACCCGCCTATCAAGATTATCGCACCTTTTTCAAACAAATCAAAGACTTATCCCATCAAAGTTGCTTACTCCTCATCGGTTGGGAATTACCCCGTGAAGTAGCCCAAGTTCCCCACAAAAATACCCCCATACATAACCTCACTCTTAAAGGTTTAGACTCCCAAAGCGCGATCGCGTTTCTCCGACAACAAGGCTTAGACATCGGAGACGATTCCGATACACTCATTAACCTCATTAATCCCATAAAGCGCGATCGAGTCAACCCATTCTGGTTAAAAAGTATCGCGACTCTCGTTACCGAATTAGAAGTAAGCCTCACCGATTTATTACAAAATGATACCGTCTTATTACCCTCAGATGTCAAAGATATTTTACGACAACAGTACGATCGCGTCTCCGATGCAGAAAAACAAATCTTGTCGATACTCCACAGGCAAGATTCCTGTACCACAAAGGAAAATCAACCAGTAAAACTGGCAACATTGATGGAACAACAACCCAATTTAAACTTAGAATTAGTCAATGTATTACAATCATTACAACGGCGTGGCTTCGTAGAAAAAATTGATAAAGGTTTCTGGTTATCACCTCTAATTAAGCAATATCTGGCAACAGAAAAAAAATGGTAAATAGCCAAACACAGTGAATCTGAGCCACAACCCATAAATAAGGAAGTTAACTCCGTAGGTTGGGTTGAGGCACGTTAGCGCAGCTTGCGCGCCGCGCAAAACCCAACCTACACATTAAGGAAAATATAACCACAAAGGCACAAAGGCACAAAGGTTAGAAAAGAGAGATAAGTTAATCGGAAAAGAGACCGATCGCGCTTTTTTTCCTATTGGTGAGGGTGCTCTTTCGCCCGGTTTTTCGATGTTGGGTTTCCTACCTCAACCCAACCTACACATTAAGGAAAATATAACCACAAAGGCACAAAGGCACAAAGGTTAGAAAAGAGAGATAAGTTAATCGGAAAAGAGACCGATCGCGCTTCTTTTTCTAGGGGTGAGGGTGCTCTTTCACCCGGTTTTTCGATGTTGGGTTTTGCGCGGCGCGCAAGCTGCGCTAACGTGCCTCAACCCAACCTACACAAGAAAATATAGTGTGGACCTTTCAGAAGTAAAACTTGTGGCACAGGCATCTTGCCTGTGACGGGATCAGATCCCTGCATTTACATCTCATTTAAAAATGCTATATAAACACAATGGCACAAAGGTTAGAAAAGAGAGATACAGTTAATAGGAAAAGAGACACGATACGGCCTCTTTTCCTATCTGTGAATCTTAGCCGCCACCAATACGGGCAACATCACGAGCATTAGCTTCAAAAGCAGCCGTGAGCGCGTCATCGCCACTCAAGCCTTCTTCTAAAGCATTCTTGATCGCCTGTAATACCCGCTTATAATCCTTGGGCATCACTTTGACAAATTTGGGCACATTCTCTTTCCAATTTGCCAACACTTTCGTGCCTTTCTCACTTCCGGTATACTCAATGTGCTTCTGGATCATCTCGTAAAGATCCTTGATCTCTTCGGGATCTTCCAAGGTTTCCAGTGCTACCATTGACATATTACAACGAGTCGGGAAGTCTCCTTTCTCATCGAGGATATATCCGATACCGCCACTCATCCCGGCAGCAAAATTACGCCCGGTATTACCCAGCACAACTACTTTGCCCCCAGTCATATATTCGCACGCGTGATCGCCGACTCCTTCGACTACCGCGTTGACACCAGAGTTACGCACTCCAAAACGCTCACCCACAATACCCCGGAGATAAACCTCTCCACTGGTAGCACCATAGAGTCCGACGTTACCCGCGATGATGTTTTCTTCCGCGACGAAGGTGGAAACTTTCGGCGGATACACAATGATTTTACCGCCGCTTAAACCTTTACCGAGATAGTCATTCGCGTCGCCTTCTAATTCTAAGGTGACTCCTTTGGGCACGAAAGCTCCAAAACTTTGACCCGCGCTCCCTTGGAAGTGCAAATGAATGGTATCATCTGTTAAACCTTCCCAGTGGCGTTTGCTGATTTCATTGCCTAATATGGTCCCGACGGCTCGGTTGACATTACGAATGGGTAATGTCGCGTTGACTTTTTCTCCTTTCTCGATCGCGTCTTTACAGAGATCCAATAAGACTGTCATATCGAGGGATTTCTCTAAACCGTGATCCTGTGGGATCTGACAATAACGGCCTACTTCTGCTCCGACTTCGGGTTGATAGAGGATATTAGAAAGATCGATACCCTTGGCTTTCCAATGTTCGATCGCGTGTTTGGCTTCGAGGATCTCAGTATGGCCGATCATTTCGTTGAAGGTACGGAAACCTAATTGCGCCATGATTTCGCGGACTTCCTGCGCGATAAACTTCATAAAGTTTACGGTATGTTGAGGATCGCCTGTGAAATTTTTACGCAAAATTGGGTTTTGTGTCGCGACTCCCACGGGGCAGGTATTCTTATGACAGACTCGCATCATAATACAACCGAGTGTTACCAGGGGCGCGGTGGAAAATCCAAATTCCTCTGCACCGAGTAACGCGGCAATCACTACGTCTCGCCCTGTTTTTAATTGCCCGTCTGTTTCTACCACAATGCGCGATCGTAGGTTATTCAAAACTAGGGTTTGATGGGTTTCAGCCAGCCCTAATTCCCAAGGAATTCCCGCGTGTTTGATTGATGTCTGAGGCGATGCACCCGTACCTCCATCAAAACCGGAAATTAATACTACATCCGCGTGGGCTTTGGATACTCCTGCCGCGATCGTTCCTACTCCTACTTCTGATACCAGTTTGACACTGATACGAGCGCCACGATTGGCATTTTTCAAGTCGTGGATTAATTCCGCGAGATCCTCAATGGAGTAAATATCGTGGTGAGGTGGGGGTGAAATCAGTCCCACACCCGGAGTGGAGTGACGCACTTTCGCGATCCAAGGATACACTTTACCTCCGGGTAATTGTCCCCCTTCTCCGGGTTTGGCTCCCTGGGCCATTTTAATTTGTATTTCTTTGGCCTGAGAAAGATATAAACTGGTGACACCAAAACGGCCTGATGCTACTTGTTTGATCGCGCTATTTTTGGAGTCGCCTTCTTCATTTGTCCAAGTGTAGCGATCGGGATCTTCTCCTCCTTCTCCGGTGTTTGATTTACCGCCGATGCGATTCATCGCGATCGCGAGGGATTCATGGGCTTCTTTGGAGATGGAGCCATAACTCATCGCGCCTGTTTTAAAGCGTTTCAGGATGGCTTCAATGGGTTCGACTTCTTCGATGGGGATGGCTTCCCGTTGTTTAAATTCTAACAAACCGCGGAGGGTGTAATGTTTCTGACTTTGTTCATTTACCAGGGACGCGTATTGTTTGAATGTGTCATAATTACCGGCGCGTACTGCTTGTTGTAAAGTATGAATGACTTCGGGGCTAAAGAGATGGGGCTCACCGTCTTTACGCCATTGATATTCGCCTCCTACGTCTAGGGTATGTCCATCGGAGACGCGATCGGGGAACGCGTGACTATGACGTAAGATTGCTTCTTCTGCAATCACTGATAAATCTACACCTTCAATGCGTGATGAAGTCCATGTAAAGTATTTATCAATGACGGATTTGTTGAGTCCGATCGCTTCAAAGATTTGGGCGCCGCGATAGCTTTGAATGGTGGAAATGCCAATTTTTGACGCGACTTTGATTACGCCTTTGGTGGCCGCTTTGATGTAATTCTTAAAGGCGCTTTTGGCATCAATATCGGGGATTAAACCTTGACTGATCATATCCTCAATTGTCTCGAAGGTGAGATAGGGATTGATCGCGCCACAGCCATAACCGATTAAGAGCGCGTAATGATGCACTTCACGGGGTTCCCCTGATTCTAATACAAGACCGACTCGTGTGCGCGTCCCTTCTCGGATTAAGTGGTGATGTAAACCTGATACCGCGAGTAATGCGGGAATCGCGGCATGGTCCTTGTCAATACCGCGATCGCTTAAGATCAGGATATTGATACCTGACGCGATCGCGTCATCTACCTGTGTATAAATCGCCTCTAAGACGGTTTCCATCCCTTTTACCCCATCTTTGGGGTTAAATAAAATGGGCATGGTAATGGACTTAAAATCGCCCTCATTGACATATTTGAGTTTCGCGAGTTCTTCGTTAGTGAGAATGGGGGTTTTTAACTCAATCAGATGACAACTTTCGGGTACGGGTTTGAGTAAATTGCGCTCGGCTCCGATGGTTGTTACCGCGGAAGTAATGATTTCTTCACGGATGGAGTCAATGGGGGGGTTAGTAACTTGGGCGAAAAGTTGTTGGAAGTAGTCATAAAGGATTTTGGGGCGATCGGAGAGCACCGCGAGGGGTGTATCCGTACCCATTGATCCCACGGCTTCGACTCCATCTTTTGCCATCGGAGTCACTAATAGGCGCAGTTGTTCAAATGTATAACCAAAGGCGGTTTGGCGTTGTACGAGGGTTTGGGGGTCTGTTTTGGGGACTTCTGGCGCGTCTTTCAGTTGCCCCAGTTCCACTTTATGTTGATTAAGCCATTCACGATAGGGATTTTCGGTGGCTATTTGGTGTTTAATTTCTTCATCGGAGATGATACGGCCTTGGGCGGTGTCGACTAGCAACATCCGGCCAGGTTGTACTCTTCCTTTAGATTCTATCCGCTCTGGTTCAATTGGCAATACTCCGGCTTCGGATGCCATGATCACCAAATCGTCTTTGGTGACATAATAACGCGAAGGGCGTAAACCGTTACGATCGAGCACCGCACCCATGACTGTGCCATCGGTAAACGCGATCGACGCGGGGCCATCCCAAGGCTCCATCAGACAGGAGTGATATTCGTAGAAGGCTTTTTTCTCATCACTCATTGACTCATGGGCAGTCCAAGGTTCGGGGATCATCATCATTACCGCGTGGGGTAGAGAGCGTCCCGCGAGTACCAGTAATTCTAGGGCGTTATCGAAAATCGTGGAGTCACTGCCATTAATGTTAATAATGGGTTTGATTTTTTTGATATCATCCCCAAATAACTCGGACTCGAAAAGAGATTGACGCGCGTGCATCCAGTTAATATTGCCGCGGAGGGTGTTGATTTCTCCATTATGGGCGATATAGCGATAGGGGTGCGATCGCTCCCAACTGGGGAAAGTATTGGTACTGAAGCGGGAATGGACTAACGCGAGTCCACTTTCCATATCAGGATCGTGGAGCTCTGGGTAATAGTTGCCCACTTGTACGGGCATTAACATCCCTTTATAGACAAGAGTACGACAGGAGAGACTGGAGATATACCAGAGGGTGTCAATCTTGGGGACGCGAATTTGTGTATGAGTTTCCTTGCGGATAATATAAAGTTTGCGTTCAAATTCTAAGTCATCAGTGATTTCCGGGGCGCGTTGGATGAACACCTGACGCATAAAGGGTTCACTGGATTTCGCGGTATCACCCAGAGAGGAGTCATCTGTTGGTACATCTCGCCAACCTAATACTTTTTGACCTTCTTGGGCGACAATGGCTTCTAAAATTTCTTGGCTTTTTGCCCGCATCACGGGATCGGGGGAAGCGTAAACCATACCTACCCCATATTGACCTGGTTCTGGTAAGGTGATGTTAACTTCCGATGCCACTTTTTGCAGGAATTTATGGGGGATCTGCATTAAGATACCCGCGCCGTCTCCTGTGTTGACTTCACAACCGCACGCGCCTCGGTGATCCAGGTTGAGGAGGATAGTGAGGGCTTGTTCGACGATATCGTGGGACTTTTGCCCTTTTTTATGGACAATAAACCCTACACCGCAGGCATCGTGTTCAAACTGGGGATCGTATAGTCCTTGTTTTTGGGGAAGTTCTTGATGGTTCATGTTTGTCTTTAGCTTAAATTGGTCAATTTGTCAATACTTAGGCAGAGGAACCTAAAAATTTGTCTGTGTTACAACTTAGCGGATATTCGGAATTTTTGTGAAGAAACCTGGTTTCTGTTTCTGTTAGGTGTTTGATCGGCTTATGATCGCGATCGTTGTACCATTAGGATAAACCAGAGTTAATCACAGATGTTTGTATCTAAATTGACATTATTTATCATGTAGGTTGGGTTGAGGGACGAAACCCAACTTATCAAAGTTTGGTGTTGGGTTTCACTTGAAAGTTTGGTGTTGGGTTTCACTTGAAAGTTTGGTGTTGGGTTTCACTTGAAAGTTTGGTGTTGGGTTTCACTGCGCTCAACCCAACCTACGCGATCGCGGTAGGGGCGGGTTCACCCGAATGTTTCCCACCAACAAATAACCTCAATAAACCCGCCCCACCCCAAGGATTAAATGAAATTAATTAGCTATTGTCGATGGGGATGGGGCGGGTTTTGGGGCCTGTCTGTTTGGTGGCACAGATATTGGTGAACCCGCCCCTACATCAATGGTGAAATGTTAGGTGAAATTCTGGGTAAAACTGTGCAGAAAACCTGTAGGGGCGGGTTCACCCGAATGTTTTCCAGCAACAAATAACCTCAATAAACCCGCCCCACCCCAAGGATTAAATGAAATTAATTAGCAATTGTCGGTGGGGATGGGGCGGGTTTTCCTGCCTGTCTGTTTGGTGGCACAGATATTGGCGAACCCGCCCCTACGGGTAAACTCGCCCTTATTTACCATGTTTTGAAGCTTTTGTAGGTTGGGTTGAGGGACGAAACCCAACTTCCCCATCCTGTATGTTTTAAAGATAGGGGGTGAAAGCACTGTCTGATAGCAGAAGTATTTTAGGGAAACCGCAGATAAACGCAGATAAACGCAGATGTAGGGGCAATCCCCCCCCCCAACCCCCCCGCGGGCGGGGGGGGCAAGAAGGGGCAGACACTCTGGTACTGCCCCAATAGGTGAATGAGCACATAAACGGATATATTTGTATAAACGGGAAAATGAAATGCGATAAGGAGTTTGTATGAGTCAGTGTCTTAATCCTGATTGCTTGTATCAAAATCTACCGAGCTATAAATTCTGCCAAAAATGTGGTAATAAACTCCTATTGGGAGAAAGATATCGTGCTGTTAAATATATTTCTGAGGGTGGTTTTGGCCGTACATTCAAGGCTATAGATGAACATCGACTTGATACGATTTGTGTGATTAAGCAGTTTCTTCCCCAACAACAAGGAAGTGCGGCTATTGCCAAAGCGACGGAGTTATTTAAACAAGAGGCGGTGAGATTGCAAGATTTGGGTAAACATTCTCACATCCCTGATTTATTGGCATTTTTTGAACAAGATAAGCGACTTTATCTGGTACAGGAATTTATCGACGGTGAGGATTTATTAAAAGAGTTAGATCAAAAGGGCAAATTTAGCGAAAAACAGATTAAGCAATTATTGACGGAATTGTTACCCCTGTTAGATTTTGTTCACCAAAAAAATGTGATTCACCGAGATATTAAACCTGATAATATTATTAGAAATCAGAAGGGCTCTCTAGTGTTAATTGATTTTGGGGTTTCTAAGCAATTGAGTGGTAGCGTTTTGACGAGAATGGGTACTGTTACTGGTACTCCGGGTTATGCCGCGCCGGAACAAATGCAAGGCCATGTTTTTCCCTCTAGTGATCTTTATAGTCTCGCAGTGACTTGCATTCGCTTATTAACGGGGTGTTTGCTCGAAGAAAAAAATGGGATTTGGGTTGATGAACTTTTTGATCCGATGGAAATGCAATGGGTTTGGAGGCAGAAAAACGTTTCGATTGGCAATGATTTGGCCCTAGTCTTAGATAAAATGTTATCGTTTCCAGTGCGCGATCGTTATCAATCAGCTACGGAAGTTTTACAAGCTCTTAATCCTGTCTCAATTCCTCCTACTCAAATATCAGCCCCACCACCACTAAAAGTCTTTCACCCGTCACCAATATCTCCTACTCAAATATCAGCCCTACTACAGCCAAAACTATCTCAAGCGCGATCGTTTACGGAAGACTTGGGGAATGGGGTGACAGTGGAAATGATCGCGATTCCGGGTGGTGTATTTACAATGGGTGCGCCTACAACTGAAGCCGAAAGCAGTGATAATGAAAGGCCCCAACATCGGGTGACAATTCAACCATTTTACATGGGTAAATATGCCGCGACACAAGCTCAATGGAAAGCCGTCGCGAAATTGGATAAAATTAAATATGACTTAAATCCCGATCCTTCTCGCTTCAAAGGTAACAATCGGCCTGTAGAGAAGGTTTCCTGGCGCGAGGCTGTGGAATTTTGTGCCAGATTATCTACTAAAAAAACTGGACGTAATTATCGCCTACCCAGTGAGGCGGAATGGGAATACGCGTGTCGCGCGGGTACGACGACACCTTTTCACTTTGGGCAAACAATTACCACTGATCAGGTTAACTATGACGGCAACTATACTTACGGTAATTCACGCAAAGGAATATATCGAGCAGAAACAGTTGATGTAGGCACTTTTCCACCCAATGCCTTTGGGCTTTACGAAATGCACGGCAACGTCTGGGAATGGTGCGCTGATCCTTGGCACGATAGTTACAAAGGAGCACCCAATGATGGCCGAGTCTGGGATGAAAAAGATAATGATAATCGTTATCAAAATAGCATGGATTTATTGGTAAAGTCAGGAAATGATGACAGAAGCCGGCTGCTGCGCGGTGGTTCGTGGAGCCTTAATCCGCGGTATTCCCGTTCGGCCCTTCGCAACCTTCTTGCGCCGGACACCCGCCTCTACGACTACGGTTTTCGTTTTGTCTGTGTGGCTGCGTGGACTAAATAGCACTTGACACTTTTGCTCTTTTGTGCTATGCACTTCTTTCTTTTTCACTCGCCCTCCCCGCGCAGCGGGGTCGATATGTGGGAGGGGGTTGAAAATCAATTTGCATTTACGGGTGGGGGCGGGTTGATGAGGGTAATCTGTGGGTGGGAAAATCGATCGCGCCTTGGAGGGTTTTCGGGACAGTTTTAGCAAGAATTTCACCTAACATTTCCCCCCGTGGTACGGGCAGAGAGCCCGTCACAGGCAAGATGCCTGTGCCACAAGTAAAACTTCTCTCACTGGCAAGATGCCTGTGCCACAAGTAAAACTTCTGAAATGGAAACACTATATATAAACCCGCCCCCAATGATCGGTGGGGTGGGGGCGGGTTTATGAGGGTTATCTGTGGGTGGGAAAATCGATCGCGCCCCTACTACCGCGGTTTATCAGATGTAGGTTGGGTTGAGGTACGTTTGCGCTACGCGCAAGCTGCGCTAACGCGTAGCGTGCGCGCAGCGCAAAACCCAACTTATCAAAGTTTGGTGTTGGGTTTCGCTGCGCTCAACCCAACAATCGCGATAGACGCGATCGTGTGGACTTAATAGTCCTTGACATTTTTGCCATTTTGTGCTATTAAATTCTTCATTTTTCCCTCGCCTCCTGGGGTCGCGGGGTCGATATTTTTTGGGGGTTGAAAATCAATTTGCATTAGGAGAAGTTTTTTATGGAAACCGCAGATAAACGCAGATAAACGCAGATTTAGGTTGGGTTGAGGTACGTTCCCCTGGGGTGCGCGTAGCGCAAAACCCAACTTATTAAAGTTTGGTGTTGGGTTTCGCAGCGCTCAACCCAACCTACCCATCTGCACTTCTTCGTTTTTCCCTCGCCTCCTCGCCCCCAATGATCGGTGGGGTGGGGGCGGGTTTATGAGGGTGATCTGTGGGTGGGAAAATCGATCGCGAGAAGGCCCCTAGAGGTAAACCCGCCCGCGGTTGAGCGCGATCGCGTCACCATGATTGGAATCGGCTGTTTTACACATCGGTTAAAGAGGCAAAATCTAATGACTGATTCACTCTTAAATACTTATAAGCAACAAATAGCAGATTTTTACAGCCGTAGAAGTCATAATTATGATGAAAGTGACTGGCATTATCAAATAGCTTGTCGTCTGGTTCAATATGCACAAATTAGTAGTGGACAATCGGTTTTAGATATTGCTACTGGTACGGGGATGGTTGCCCTAGAATCGGCTAAAATTGTTAATACACAAGGGCGAGTCATTGGTGTTGATATTTCCGAGGGGATGCTAGAGCAAGCACAACATAAGGCTAAAGCATTAAACCTCAACAATGTTGAATTTATCTTAGCAGATGCCGAAAAACTCACTTTTACATCTAATAGTTTTGATCGCGTCTTATGTGCATCGGCGCTGATTTGGATGACAGATATCGTCGCGGCATTACGTCTGTGGAGGCAATTTCTAAAACCCGATGGGATTATCGGGATTCATGTGTTTGCCGATACCGCGTTTGTGGGGAGTAATATTCTCCAAAATATCGTAGAAAAGTATGGAATTTCTCTAACATTTAGTAAACCGACGGGGACCATTGAAAAATGTCAAAAATTACTCACAGACGCAGGCTTTGAAGTCCTTGAAATTAAAACCGAACAAGATGGTAGTTATATTAGTTTAGAAGAAGCAAAAAAAATGTGGGCAATTAATGGTACTCCCGCCCCCGGACAATTTCCTCATCCCTTAAGTCAACTTTCCTGGGCGCAACAAGAACAAATACACCAAGAATTTGATGCGGCAATTGAAGCATTAGTGACAGATAAAGGTATTTGGAATGATATCACGACTTTTTTTATCTTAGGAAGACGCTCCCCTGTGGGCTTTTAGGCAAAAATATATGGAACTTCTCTCGCTGACGGAATAAATTCTGTAAGGCACGATCGCGGGGTGGCCGATAGTTGTCGGTGAAGCGCGATCGTGTAGGGAGCATTTCCTAAAGGTAAATTGTTAGTGGGAGCGTCTCGCTCCCTATGAGATTTCTAGGGAGCGAGACGTTTGTGCTACGCACAGGCTACGCCAACCCACTGCATTTTTTGGCTCCTTTGAGATGCTCGCGATCGTGTATCTGAAAAAATTCTGGAGATGAAAGATACACAGGAGCATTCTCGCGTAAGATACGTTGGCTACAGCATAACCTCTCACAGCCCTTATAAAATTTACTCTATCATCCCAAATCGACCCTATCCAAAATTGACAGAGGAGACAAAGAATGGGAAAGCCCACAGGCTTTATAGAATATACGCGTGAGTTACCCTCCGAACTCGCGCCCCTCGATCGCGTCCGTAACTGGGACGAATTTCACTTACCCATGCCCGATGAGAAACTGCGAACTCAGGGGGCCCGTTGTATGGATTGTGGCACACCCTTTTGTCACACAGGAACCCTGATCAGTGGAATGGCAAGCGGTTGTCCGATCAATAACCTCATCCCAGAGTGGAATGACTTAGTATATCGCGGCCTTTGGCACGAAGCCCTCGATCGCCTCCACAAAACCAACAATTTCCCCGAATTTACCGGCCGAGTTTGTCCCGCGCCCTGTGAAGGTTCCTGCGTCTTAGGTATCAATAACCCCCCAGTCACCATCAAAAACATCGAATATTCGATTATTGAGAAAGGCTGGGAAGAAGGCTGGATTACCCCCGAACCCCCCAGCAAACGCACAGGCAAAAAAGTCGCGGTGATTGGTTCCGGCCCCGCGGGACTTTCCGCGGCCGCGCAATTGAATAAAGCCGGCCATTGGGTGACAGTATTTGAACGCGCTGATCGCCCCGGTGGGTTACTCATGTATGGTATCCCCAACATGAAACTTGACAAAAACGAAGTCGTGTTACGTCGTTTGAAGATCCTTGAAGAAGAAGGAGTCAAGTTTATCTGTAATACCGAAGTGGGTAAAGACTTTCCCGCGGAGAATTTACTGAAAGAATTTGACGCGATCGTGCTCTCTACGGGCGCGACAAAACCCCGCGATTTACCCATTGAAGGCCGTCAATTAAAGGGTATCCACTTCGCGATGGAATTTCTCAGTGCCAATACCAAAGCCGTACTTGATCAGAAAGAGAGTACCCCCATTTCCGCGACAGGAAAAGATGTGATCATCATCGGTGGTGGCGATACGGGTACTGACTGTGTAGGTACGTCTATTCGTCACGGTTGTAATAGTGTTGTACAAGTAGAAATTTTGCCAAAACCCCCCTCGGAACGCGCCGGGGATAATCCTTGGCCAGAGTGGCCGAAGGTTTATAAAATGGACTATGGGCAGGAAGAAGCGGCCGCGAAATTTGGGGATGATCCACGAGTTTATATCACCACCGCGACCAAATTCGAGGGTGATGAGAATGGCCATGTGAAAGCTGTTCACACCGTAGGAGTGCAGTGGGAGAAAAACGAAAAAGGGCAGTTTATTCCCAAACAGATCCCAGGTACGGAAAAAGTGTTACCCACGCAACTTGTACTCCTCGCGATGGGTTTCCTCGGCCCCGAACAACCGCTCCTTGATGCCCTTGGCCTCGATCGCGATCCTCGTAGTAATGTGAAAGCGGACTATGGGAAATACGCGACGAGTATTCCGGGTGTTTTTGCCGCGGGAGACTGTCGCAGAGGGCAAAGTTTAGTAGTTTGGGCTATTAATGAAGGCCGTGGTGCAGCCCGTGAGTGCGATCGCTATTTAATGGGTAATACTGATTTACCTTAAAGACATCTCCCACAACTATTGTGGCGCAGGCATCTTGCCTGCGATTGAAGGGAAATCCAGTTTTTCTCAAGATTTCGGTTTCTGGGAAAATACTCTTCAAAAACTCGGTTTAATCGCGATCGCATCCCGATTGTGTTTTCGCGTAGGGACACGGCAGTGCCGTGTCCCTACTTTTCTTGGCAAATCGGGATGCTCCCATCGTGAACAGTGTATAATATCAACAAACCTGCATGAATGTGGCTGCTATGACTATCACCACTGCGAAACACTTTACAATAGCTGAATATCACCGTTTAACAGAAATAGGATTCTTCTGTGAGGATGACAGAGTAGAATTAATTGATGGGGGAATTGTTGAAATGGCCGCTAAAAGTGTAGCTCACGAAACCTGTCTAAGAAGATTACTACGGGAAGTAAATAGAATACTAGGAGGAAGGGCAACATTACAGTGTCAAGCTCCCATTCTTCTACCTAATGACAGCGAACCAGAACCGGATTTTACCCTGGTTTGTAATCGTGATGATGACTATTTATCAGGCCATCCGACGACTGGGGATATATTGTTATTAATTGAGATTGCCGACTCTTCTTTGAGTTATGATAAAGAGGTGAAGTTACCCGTCTATGCTAACGCGGGAATTGCACATTATTGGATATTTAATTTAGGGCGTGATTGTTTGGAATGTTACAGTGAACCCTATCAAACCATGAAGGGTGATTTTAGTTATCGGAAAACGGTGATTTTTCTGCCGAATGAGACAGTTAATTTGCCTGGTTTTTCTGATTTGTCCCTAGATTTGTCAAAGGTGTTTCCTCATCAGGGATGAGTGCTATCGTTTGGGTTTGATTTATTTTTCCGAAGATGGACGCAGATAATGATTGATTTATCTGCGTTTATCTGCGTTTATCTGCGGTTACAATTCCCCTCTACCCTTGATTTGCTCCATTTATTTGAGCCATTAATAGTATATAATATCAACAGACCTGCATGAATGTGGCTGCTATGACTATCACCACTGCGAAACACTTTACGATAGCGGAATATCACCGTTTAACAGAAATAGGATTCTTCTGTGAGGATGACAACGTTGAGTTAATTAATGGAGAAATTTTTGAAATGGCTGCTAAAGGTACTCCCCATTCAATTTGTGAAACTCGCCTAGAAAGACAACTGCATAAACTGGTAGGAGAAAGGGCGACATTACGAGGACAACAACCGATTATTTTACCTGATGACAGCGAACCTGAACCCGATCGCGTCATTGTCCAAAATCGAGATGATGACTATTTATCGGGCCATCCGACGACTGGGGATATATTGTTATTAATTGAGATTGCCGACTCTTCTTTGAGTTATGATAAAGAGGTGAAGTTACCCGTCTATGCAGACGCGGGAATTGCACATTATTGGATATTTAATTTAGGGCGTGATTGTCTGGAATGTTACAGTGAACCCTATCAAACAATGAAAGGGGATTTTAGTTATCGTAAAAGGGTGATTTTTCTGCCGAATGAGACAGTTAGTTTGCCTGGTTTTCCCGATTTATCTCTGGATTTGTCCAAGGTGTTTCCTCCTCAATAGCAAAAAGAGACGCGATCGCGCCTGATGCGAGAAACCGGGTTTCTTCCGTAAACCTCGATTGAGGGAGAAGTCTATCCCAGAAACCCGGTTTCTGATGGCCGATGGAAAGCGCGATCGCGCCTGATGCGAGAAACCGGGTTTCTTCCGTAAACCTCGATTGAGGGAGAAGTCTATCCCAGAAACCCGGTTTCTGATGGCCGATGGAAAGCGCGATCGCGCCTGAGGTGAGAAACCGGGTTTCTTGCGTAAACCTCGACTAAGCGAGAAGTCTATCCCAGAAACCCGGTTTCTGATGGCCGATGGAAAGCGCGATCGCGCCCTAAGCTGGGGAGCATCCCATTTCGGTAAATTGGTAGTGCGAGCAGGTTTTTTGGCCAATTTTGGAGCCTCACGATCGCGCTTTTTTTTAACCGCAGATGAACGCAGATGAACGCTGATGAAAGAGTTGGATAAAGTGAACACTAAAAAGCGGGTTTCTTCACCCTCAAACAAGGGGTTTCTATCAGAGCGCGATCGCGTTGACTCAAGAAAGACATCAAGGAAACGCGATCGCGAATCATCCTTGCTAAATGTTATGTTGTTAGAGTTTAAGAGAGGATAATCAAATGACAATGACAATTGCAGCCATTTATGAAAAGGGAGTGTTGCGGCTCATGCAGCCAATGGAACTCCCAGAGGGAACCAGTGTTGAAATAATCGTTATTCCGAAACCGTCTCATTCTCAGCCTAAAAGTCCTGCCGATATTCTCGCAGAGATCGCGGCTTTACCATTAGAAGATAATGCAGATACTTTCTCAGGTCGAGAACATGATAAAGTTCTTTATCCCGATCAAAATTCACGATGATCTTGGTTGATACAAGCACTTGGTTTGCTAGTGTAATCCCCTCAGATACAGATTATCAGGTGGCTACCCTTTGGATGCGCCAAAATACGCAACCTCTCCTAACAACTGATTATGTCATAGATGAAACACTAACTCTTTTGAGAGTTCGTGGACATAATTCACGAGCGATGGCTTTGGGAGAAGGGTTGTTTACTGGTAAAATTGCTACTGTCTATTATCTGACAGAAGAGGATATTCGATTAACTTGGCAAGTCTTTCGACAATTTTCAGATAAGGGATGGAGTTTTACAGATTGTAGCAGTAAAGTAGTGATGGAAAAGTTGGGAGTTAATCAAGCTTTTTCCTTTGATCGTCATTTCCGTCAGTTTGGAGCAATTAGTGTATTTCCATAAATGTTAATCGCGATCGCTGCTGTAGTAGAGTATCAGTAGTTACTTATAAAGAGCGATCGCGCTTTAACTCAAGGAAGCGCGATCGCTCATTTGTGAATTTTTTTCTTTTTCGTTTAATCTCAACGATCAAATTTACTCATTGTAATTATTGAGATTGCAATTACTGGCAAAGCAATACAAAAATGAAAAGATCCAACTATTGGGTAAATGTGCCAAATCCAAGGTTGGTGTTCAATCTCTCCAAACCGCCAATTATATTTAGTAAATCCCTCAGTTAAAAGCCCCATTCCTGCTAAAATCAGCATAGCACATGGCCCACCAATCAGCGTTGCAATGACCACAGTTCCCAAATCAGCTCCAGATTTTTGAAAGAGCACTGCTAGGGAAATTACTAATCCAATAACTGAACCCATGATTGCCCAGCTAATCAAGTATTTCTTTTTAAGTTTGCGGGAAGATGTCTCCATTAGTATTGCCTCCTAAGCAAAACAATTAGCGCTTTATCTACCTCGATGATCAAAGATAATGTTTTTTTTCTTTGACTCAACCCAAACGCCTGCTTATTTTAATAGAAAACCTTTTCCTTTACACCTTTGGCAAGTTGCTTCTCGGACTGCATTTTTAGGTTTGATTTTGCCCTTTCCCTGGCAGGAAGGGCATATTACTCTCTGTTCTTTTTTTTCAAAACCGTTTGGATTTCTTTTATCGGGTGGTTTTTCCTTGGACATCATTCATTCTCCTTGTAAACTTGTGCAAATCGCTCTTGGGGAAGAAAAGGCGATCACGAACATTTCTGAAGCGCGATCACCCTTCCTTAGATGAGTCTATTCTTCAACTTTTTTCCAAGCATTGTCACGAGATTGTTCTGGTGTTTTCCCCGAACCCTTGTACTCCTTGCCAGTTGCATTATCACGAATTGTCGTTTCTTTCTGCGGTCCGTCGATAAATTGGACAATGGGGTTCCAAGTACCCTTTGTCTTAGTTTTTACATCAAAGCGTGGGTCGTTGTCTGTATTCATGTTATTTATCCTTAAACTAGATTACATCAACCATTCACTTGCTTAACATTAAAAACGGAAATGAAATTAACCGTAGCCATAGAAATATTTGGTTGACATTTGCGACAAATATTTTTGACTAAAGTGCAAGCTTTTGGAGATGTATGTCATTATAAACTTTTTGATAAATTTATCAAGTTGTAAAAAGTAGGATTTAGCGAGAATTTACAAAATATTACAGCTATAATTTAGTGTTAGACAGTAGGATTTAGTTGTCAAAGTGGGAAAAAGTGCGATAAAGTGGGAGAACCCTAAATCAAACAATGCTCCCAGACAGCCCTATGGACATTCAAGATGTATTACAGTGGACAGACGATCAGATATTGGCTAAGACGGGAAAACATCTTGATTCCCTGCAAAGATGTACATTAGAGCAAGTGTGGCAAGGTCATAAATACCCAGAAATCGCTAAAGCTTGCAATCGCAGTGAGGATCATATTAAACAGGTTGCCAGGGAATTATGGAAACTTCTTTCTGATATATTGGGAGAAAATGTTAAAAAATCTAATGTTCGCTCTATTTTAGAAAAATCACGATTCTCTAATATTTCCAATTTATTGTTGACTCAAAACTCTGTGCAAAAAATAGGTAATATTAATTTCTGTGGAGAAAGTGGGCATTGTTTAGAAGGGATAAAAAATCGATCGCGCCCTATCACCAACCCAGACAATATTAAACCAGAAACTCGCCATGATTTAAGAGATGCACCGGATATCAGAACTTTCTACGATCGCGCCTCTCGTCCCCTCACCACCCTCGAAAACTTGATCGCGCATCAAAACTGTCGCCTCCTCACCATCACAGGCATGAGTGGCATCGGCAAAAGCGCGATCGTCCGTCACCTCATCCCCCAACTTCAAACTCAATTTGATCGCATCATCTGGCGCAGTCTCCGCACTTCCCCACCCCTAGAAACCACCCTCAAAAACCTTATTCAATCTCTCTCAAATCAACCAGAAATTAACCTTCCCCCTGACACCGACTCTCAGTTGTCAATGCTCATAGAATATTTGCGCGACAATCGTTGTCTGATCATCCTAGATGATGTCCAGCAAATCCTCAATCGTGGTCAAATTTCCGGCTATTATAAACCCGGATATGAAAATTATGGAACTCTCTTTAAACTTATCGGCGAAATTCCCCATAATAGTTGTTTAATCCTCAATAGTTGGGAACCCCCCTTAGACATTCTCTCATTCACTGACGATAATTCAGCAGTACGTTTATTACAATTAACCGGTTTAGGTGAAGCCGCTACAGAAATTCTGAGAGAAAAGGGTTTATTAGATGAAGAAAAATGGCCAGAATTGATTAACATTTATCAAGGTAATCCCCTCTGGTTAAAATTAGTCGCTCAAACTATTAAGTCTTTATTTGCGGGTAAAGTCTCTCAATATTTGAGTTATGAATCCCTATTTTTAAGCGATGAATTGACACCGATATTACAGCAGCATTATCAGAGATTGTCGGAGTCCGAAAAACACGCGATCGTGTCCCTTACCAATCAAACAGAACCAGTCTCAATTACCACAATATTAGAAGATTGTCAAGAGTCAAAAGCCGATTTATTCAAGGCAATTCCATCTTTAGTCAGGCGGGGTTTAATTTCGACAAATGTCCGAAGGGATGAGACAGTTTTTGCTGTTATACCTGTAGTCAAGGAATATCTAAAAATGGTTAGTCTATAAATGATTAATGAAGCAAAAAAGAAAACAATAGATGATATTTTTGCTGAGGGTACTTTAATCGACTCCGCGTTAAAACTGGCGGGTGAAAAAGCCCTCTGGCAACATAAAAAACTAGGCAATACTCGCATTTTATTAATTGCCACTCACGGCCACTTTGTCGAGTCAAAAACACCAGATAATTCTAACATTAACCGCATATCATCCCCTGAAATAAAAGACCCCATGATGCGTTCCTCACTCGCGTTTTCCGGTGCAAACAATTGGCTATCGGGGGGGGAACCGCACCCCAAAGCAGGCAAAGGAATTTTATTTGCCCAAGAAGTAGCAAACCTGGATTTATGGGGTAACGAATTAACAATTTTAGTAGCTTGTCAAACCGCCCTTGGGGACACAAAAGCAGGAGAGGGAGTCTTTGGGTTACGGCGTGCATTTCCCGCGGCAGGTTCAAAGACATTAATTATCAGTTTGTGGTCCGTTCCAACCAAAGCGAGTATGCTATTAATGGAGCGATTTTTAGATAATTTAAAGCAGCCTAATGTTGGTCGAGGGGACGCGTTAATTGCCGCTCAAAATTACCTCCGTACTGTGACAATTAAAGAATTACAAAAGTCTGATTTAGGTAATAATGTGATCAAAGAGTTAGTTGATACGCGAAATTTGTCGGATGAAGAGATTAAGAATCAGCCTGATTATCAACCCTTAAAACACCCCTATTATTGGGGTGCATGGGTGTGTCAGGGAGATATCGACGATATGTAGGGGCAATCCCCCTGTGCTTGCCCCCTGATGATTTTTTCCCAGAAACCGGTTTTTTTTTCAAGATTTAGGTAGCCTCAAAAATTATCTTCAAAAATCCGGTTTCTCCCTAAGCGTGTCTTCCCAGAAACCGGGTTTTTTCTCAAGAGGAAATGCCCGATCGCGAAGTAGGGGCCGGTTAACCAGTATTCAGGTTATGTTTAGAAAATACAGGTGAACCCGCCCCTACAAATCTGTCTCCTAAACATTTTCCCTATTGAATTTCTCTCTAGCACCCGAAAAGTGAAAGGGTTTATCGTAAAGTGTTGGGTTTCGCTTTCGCTCAACCCAACCTACTATTTATTGCGCGGTTTGGAAGATCATTTCTTGGAAATGAATCGCTTCTGTGCGAGGATCACAATGGGTTACTTTTACTTCAAAACGATCGCCTAATTGCACTTGGCGATTAAAACGCATTGCTAATTCTAACCCTAATTCTTCTAACAAAATTAACCCCATATTCCCATCTTCCCTTAACCAACGCAACATGATGGCTTCCCATACTTGATCGGTATTACGCCGTAAATATTCTAATCCCCAATAACGATTTGTTTGACGCTCCACATTCGAGGCTTCCTTCACCGCGACACTCAAACTCATTACCACTTCCTGCATTTGTTCATAGGAAAATGGTAATTCATCCTGTCGTAAATGGGCTTTAATTTGAAAATGTGTTAAAAGATCCGCATAACGACGAATGGGTGATGTTACTTGGGTATAGGATTCTAACCCTAATCCCGCGTGACGAAGAGCCGTTAACCCGATTTCCGATCGCGGCATACAGCGACGCATGGCACAGGAGCGCACGGGACCTGGGGGTAAAATTAATAATTCTTCATCACTCGGTAATTCCGGTTGCGGTTGAGAACGGAAGGGAACTGCTAAATTATTTTGATGACAATAATCCGCGGCGACTTCTCCGGCTAGGATCATCATTTCCGCGACTAATTGACGCGCAAGGGAATCATCAATCACATAAATATTAATGTCATCTCCTTGCACTTTAATCACGGATTCCGGCATAAATATACTTATTGATCCTTGGGATTGTCGCCATTCTTGACGACGTTTTGCCCAAAGCGCGATCGCGTGTATTTCCGGTTCCGCTTTTACCCCTAATTGCAACATTTCATCGACATCCTCATAGGTGAGGCGATAAGTCGGTTTAATGTGCGTCGTATGAATGCTATAATCTTTAAAAGCGCCCCTTTCATCCAAAATCACACTAAAACTGAGGGCACAACAAATTTTACCTTGAATTAAACTCATCGGCCCCGTAGCTAATTCCGGGGGAAACATGGGAACCATTCCCGTCGGTAAATATACCGTTGTTGTCCGACGGCGTGCTTCTAAATCTAATTCATCTCCGGGTTCTAATAAACGAGTCGGATCAGCAATATGTATCCAGAGACGTTGATCGCCATTCTCTAAAAATTCTAAGCTTAAACCATCATCAATTTCGGTCGTACTCTCATCGTCAATGGTATAGACTTTGAGACGGGTGAGATCGAGACGATGGGCTGCATCAAGATCGGGGGGAGGAGATTCGAGACAACGGTGAGCCACTTCCAATACCTTAGCAGAAAAGTTAATGGGTATCTGGCTCCGCCGCAGAAATAAGTTTTCGTGCGGACTCCACAAACCCAGATCGACTAATAATTGAAACGCGCCTTCTGGAGTTTCCGGGCGCCCCAAGGTGGCTAAGGTTTCCAACGCGGGGGTGCGATGGCTGGCTTCTTCACCTTGAATGGCAAACCGCTCCAGAGAATCTAAACGGGAACGATCGCTGTTTTGCCATTCTACCGTTTCTCCCGCCAATTGTAGCCTAACACGCTGCCAAAATCCTTCTAATTCTTCTTGACGTTGTTTTTCGACTTCTTGCTGGTGTTTAATTTCAGCGACTAAGGCGGAGGAACGCGGTTCGTAACGATCGCCTTTTTGCTTGAAATAAAGTTTATCACTAGACAATAAAAAATAAGCCGCGTAACACTGGGAGGGGCTTTTTTCCGAAAATAATAATAAAGCTAATTCGCCCGGATCAACTGTTTCTCCGTCTAATAATTCCCACGCGACTTCTAAACTAGAAGGATCGGCATAAACTTCTACTTCTTTGAGAAAACCTGAAATATCACTTGGTTTGAAAGAGGCGCCTGTTACTTCATAACTAATCTGTCTGGGTGGTATGCTATGAGATTGACCCATTGCATCAATAACTACCCAGTTCTTTTTACCATCAGGTCTGTCTGCTACGGCTAAACGGCGATCGCCATGCAGTCTAAATTCGACTAAAGTTCCCTTCTCCACCAGCGGTTTTGGATTTTGGATTATGAATTTTGAATAGAAAAATTTTTGACTTCAGATTTTAGATTTTGAATTTGATGATAATGGCAGCATAACTTAAGCTAACACGCATTTAAAGCACATCATGTAGGACAAGCATCCTGCTTGTCACAGGCTTGAAGCCTGTGCTACTGGACTTTTCAATGCGTAATAGTTTAACCTCAATCCAAAATCTAAAATCCAAAATCTAAAACAAGATTAACCTTCTTCATTAACGAAGGGTAATAACGCGACAAGTCTAGCGCGTTTGATGCCTTGGGTAAGATCACGTTGTTGTTTGGAGGTTAATCCGGTAATACGACGTGGGAGAATTTTACCCCGTTCTGTGATGTATTTTTTCAGTAATTCTACATCTTTGTAATCAATGGGTTCTCCGGGTTTAATGGGAGATACACGACGACGAAAGTAAGTCATAAGTCTATTGTCGGTAATGGGTGAGAGGTAAGAGGTAATGGGTAATATGGGTAATGGGGATGGGGTTAAACCCATAAGTTATTATGGGGCTCCCCCGTGGACCCTTACTTAATTTCCTTATGAACGGTATGCTTATTGCAATGGGAGCAGAACTTTTTGAGTTCTAAGCGAGCCGTCGTGTTGCGACGGTTTTTGGTAGTTGTGTACCGGGAAACGCCGTTAGAACGCTTGTTCGAGTTGGTACGGCACTCGGTACACTCTAGGGTGATAATGATACGGACACCTTTAGCCATAATTATTAAAAGGCTTCGACTAAATTAAACGCAATTTCTTATCTTCTCACATTGCGTTGCACTTGGTCAAGCAATTTTCTGACTTTAATATCGAGGGAGTAACCGCGGGGCGTGCCGATAATGATGGTATCACCGATACGATCATGGAAGGTTTGGCGATAGCGTCCGGTATCGCCGATGGCTACGATCGCGTCTCCTCCGAGGGGGACTAGCAGAATCAGGATAGACGCGTTACCGGAGGTAATGGCATTGAGGCCGAGAATCGCGATCGCGGTAAAGAGGCCGAGTAAGCCTTCACGTTTACAGAGTTCTTGGAAGCCCGGGGTACGGTTAAACCGGGTATCTACGACACGCATATTTAATGCCCAACGTCCGACACTTTGACCTTGATTTTTGAACGCGAGGGCGATTCTGAGAGCAAACCAGAATATCAGAAAGAAGATGAATTGAAGTATGGTATTTCCTGAGAGGGGTAAGGTGAGTAACCAAACAATTAATGTATCTATGGTAAAGGCTCCAAAACGCCGTTCCATTGGTACTTTTGGGGGCAGGGGGATAAGTGAACTCATGGTGATGAGACTCTGTGAATAGGGGGGGATAATGTAAGAATTAATCTATAATTGTTTATTATAATCCTTGGTAGGGTGAAAGATAACCTGGTTTTTTCGGTGTGGGTAAATACTATTTTTTTTACCGCAGATAAACGCAGATAAACACAGATATGCAGACATCAGAAGACCGGGCGGTTGAAACCGCGTCTACACAGACGTTTGCGCTGCGCGCAAGCTGCGCTAACGCGTAGCGTGCGCGTAGCGCGAAACCCGCCTGCGCGGGTTGAATTTCTTCAGTAGGGGCGAATGGCATTCGCCCAATCAATCGCCCAATCAATCTAATAATAAAATATACAATTAATTTTGTCTAGGTACTTATGGTGAGAAATTGCGATCGCGATATTGAACTTAATTTAGTTGATGTTGGTGCTTGTAAACCTGAATTATTAGCCAGTATAGAAAAAGAAGGTATTTTGTTATGATTGAGCGCGATCGACACAGAGGGTTATAACAAAAATATGCTATAGCAATCCTATTTTTTCTGTTGAAGAGGTGAAACTTGTGGTACAGGCATCTTGCCTGTCACATCACAGGCAAGATGCCTGTGCCACATTTACATCTTATGGAAAAATGCGATATATTTGTGTTGGGCTATTTACCATTTTTTTCTGTTGAAGAGGTGAAACTTGTGGTACAGGCATCTTGCCTGTCACATCACAGGCAAGATGCCTGTGCCACATTTACATCTTATGGAAAAATGCGATATATTTGTGTTGGGCTATTTACCATTTTTTTCTGTTGAAGAGGTGAAACTTGTGGTACAGGCATCTTGCCTGTCACATCACAGGCAAGATGCCTGTGCCACATTTACATCTTATGGAAAAATGCGATATATTTGTGTTGGGCTATTTACCATTTTTTTCTGTTGAAGAGGTGAAACTTGTGGTACAGGCATCTAGCCTGTCACATCACAGGCTAGAAGCCTGTGCCACATTTACATCTTATGGAAAAATGCGATATATTTGTGTTGGGCTATTTACCATTTTTTTCTGTTGAAGAGGTGAAACTTGTGGTACAGGCATCTTGCCTGTCACAGGCTAGAAGCCTGTGCCACATTTACATCTTATGGAAAAATGCTATATATTTGTGTTGGGCTATTTACCATTTTTTTCTGTTGAAGAGGTGAAACTTGTGGTACAGGCATCTTGCCTGTCACATCACAGGCTAGAAGCCTGTGCCACATTTACATCTTATGGAAAAATGCTATATATTTGTGTTGGGCTATTTACCATTTTTTTCTGTTACCAGATATTGCTTAATTAGAGGTGATAACCAGAAACCTTGATCATTTTTTTCGACAAAAGAACGCCGTTGTAATGATTGTAAGACATTGACTAATTCTAAGTTTAAATTGGGTTGTTGTTCCCTCAATGTTGCCAGTTTTACTGGTTGATTTTCCTTTGTGGTACAGGCATCTTGCCTGTCGAGGGTGGTACAGGCATCTTGCCTGTGGAGTATCGACAAGATTTGTTTTTCTGCATCGGAGACGCGATCGTACTGTTGTCGTAAAATATCTTTGACATCTGAGGGTAATAAGAGGGGATCATTTTGTAATAAATCGGTGAGGCTTACTTCTAATTCGGTAACGAGAGTCGCGATACTTTTTAACCAGAAAGGGTTGACTCGATGATCGCGCTTTATGGGATTAATGAGGTTAATGAGTGTATCGGAATCGTCTCCGATGTCTAAGCCTTGTTGTCGGAGAAACACGATCGCGGCTTGGGTGTCGAAACCTTGAAGAGAGAGGTTATGTAAGGGGGTATTTGGGTGGGTAACTTGGGCTACTTCACGGGGTAATTCCCAACCGATGAGGAGTAAGCAACTTTGATGGGATAAGTCTTTGATTTGTTTGAAAAAGGTGCGATAATCTTCATAAGTGGGTTCATATTGACCCGCTAGTTTTCCACGAGAAAAAAGGGAATGAATGTTATCTAAGATGATTAAACAATGATGTTTTTGTAAGTGTTTGATTAGTTGTGATTGTTGGTTATTCTGAGGGGATAAGTCGATTTTATTTGGCTGTGAAAAGAAAGTGATTAAGTCGGTTTGGAGTTGAGGGAGAGTAGGGGGGGTTTCGAGGTTACGCCAAATTACATAGTCAAATTCATTTTTGATTTGTTGGACGAGTTGAGTCGCGATCGTGGTTTTGCCGATACCGCTCATGCCCGCGATCGTCACTAGGTGGGAGTTTTCTTGTAAAATCCAGGTTTTGAGAGTTTCGAGAGAAAGAGCGCGATCGAGGAAATCACCTAACATCGGCATCTCACTTAAATCGTGATGTAGAGTGGGGTTTTGTTGTGGGTGAGAGATTCGATCATTTGGTGAGTTTGGATTTTGCCTATTTGATGAATCCCTAGTTTCTCCACAGAAATTTACCTTACCAATTTGAACATTATCTTGTACAAAATTGGAAAATAGAGAAACTTGCACCCTCTCCATTGCAGCTCGAAAATTTGATTTACTAACATCTTCACCTAACTCCTCTGAAAGAATTTGCCATAACTTTGAACCCACATCTCTAATACGACTTTCCGAACAATCAAAATCTTTGGCAATTTGTTTATATGTCTGATGTTGTAGAGTTCCTGACAGTACAGATTTCTGTAAATCGTCAAGGTGCTGACCAGTTTTGGCAAACACTATCTGATCAGCAAAATGTAACATTTCTTTAAGATTCATCGGGGCTGGGAGATGCGAGCGTTTTGTGTATTATAGCTCACAGTTGCCAACATTTTCGTACATTTTCGTACAAAATTAGATCAAATCGAGGGGGAGTGCAAACAGAACGCAGACAAAAGGCAGACAAAATTGAACATTTTTTCAGTAGACAAAAGGGGAGTTTGACTAGGATAATGGGCAAAGAGAAATTAATTGACTAAATAAATTGTCACATCAATAACCAAGGAGAATATCAACGTAAGTCGGTGAACAAGTATGATGGCAGCCTAAAACTATAACCCATCAGTCCAGAAGGGTTAAAAGCTATTTTGAGACTAATTGAAATCAGAGCTAACCAGGGAGGAATAGAGTTGGATTACAAATTTAATCACCTTCGTTTTTCTAAGATTTTAGTAAATTTATCAGCTATAGCTACTTTGTTGCTATTTACTTCTTTTTCATGCTCAAAGAAACTGGAACCGGAACCGCAACCTTACACTATATTTATAATCCTAGCACCCATTGGTAATTCCCAACAGATAGATTTAGCAGACAAGTTTTTAACCTATGCAGAAGATTACTTGCTATTTCCAGGTTTCAGTTACGAGATTCAAGGTATATGCCAACATGGTTTAGAGAGTATTGCCTCACCTCAATATCTCCAAAGCAGTTCAAAAGATGCAATTATTACGCAACAAACGAAAGACTGGATTGCACAATCTTTCGACAAAAGCAGTAATTCGATGAAACTTAAATGCACGGAACGAGTGGAGAGTTTATCAAAAGTCATCAATACTCTAAACGATTACCTCCGACAAAATCCTAACCGCCAAATATTTGTTTTTGGACAAATCCCTTGGGATGAGATTAGTGATAAAACCTATACACAACTCGAAAGTGAAGTTAAAAAGATAGAAAAGAAGGAACAAGTAAAAAAAATATACCTTTTTGGTAGATCAAAAACGGCTGGATTTAAAATTGTCGATATTTTCAAACAGTTTGGATCTACAGTAGTTAAGTCGGAAAGTGATGGAACAACAGAAGTAGAAAACATGGTCAGCAATGCTCAAAAAGAAATAGAAGGCACTATGAAACAAAGAAACAAATAATTTAACAGTTTAAATTCTTTAATAGAGTTAATAGCTATGATAATGAACGATAAAAACGAGCAACAAGCCCAGGGAACCGTGAACGACAAAGAAATTGAAAAAGAGGCTAAGGAAAAAACTCAGACTAAAAACAATAAGCAAGCCCAGCTAACCGTAAACTACCAAGAAATTGAAAAAAATGCTGAGAAGAAAACTGAGGCTAAACTTAAAATAATGTTTGATGATAGCGATCTAAAGGAATGGTTTAAAGGTAGTAACGCCAGTTTATTTGCTCGGACTATCTTAGAACTAGAACTCGCCACAAAAAGAATGCTTATAAATGAATATTTAGTAGCAGGATTTAAGGCAAAAGAAAACTGGCTGAAAGAGGAAAAGGTCAAAGTTAAGCAAGATATTGGTAAATATAAGGCTGGTTTAAAGCTATCAGAAGGAGGTGATTTTAATCTTTTTAGTATATTAGAGTGGATTTTCAAGACTGGTTTAGCCTTTGTTCCCATTATTGCTTTAATGAAAATTATATACCCTCAAGCTCTAAAAACATTAGAAGCTGGAAAAGGTATAGATTTTAGCCAAGCTGGGCAAAGTTGGCAGGTTTGGTTGGCTGTATTTGCAGGTATTGCCTTAGTTCAGCTAACATCTGAATCTATTTACAATTGGTTTATCAGTTCATCTAATTCTCAAGAAAAAAAAGGATATCAAAATCATTTTAATACCTTGAGGTTGGCTTTAACAAAAAGGTTTTATAAACAACCAAATCAATCTGGTAATCAGGTTTGCAACTCTTCCAGTCAAAGTACACCAACTGAGTCTAATTCTGGTGAAAAAGGTAATAATCCAGGTGATACTAATCAACAAAACCATGATAAATTAGAGGATACAGTTAACTTGAAAGATGCCAAAAAAAGAAGTTCTGTTCGGACTTCTCATTTTTTTGGTATCGATCAATTTAGTTTATTATTAATTTTAATCTGGCTATCAGAAGCACTTATTGGAGTTGCCGTTATTTTTCCAATCATAAAAGCTCAAATCAATAATAACTTATCTATTACACAAAGAACGGCTGAATTAATACCTACAGTTAATTGGTGGGAGATATTTTTAGGGGTTTCTATTTTTGCTCGGATTAACTTGGTTTTTTCAGTTTCAAAAGCAAAGAGACACAATCACACGCTCAGACAAAAACAAGTTTTAAAATCATTAATAGAATACGAAAAAAATATAAACATAGACTTAAAACATTGTAAAGAACGTATAAAAGAATCCCAAGAAGATTTCAAGACCTATCGTGAAGAATACAAAGAGTTACTGAGACAAGATGGAGGTATTTTAAGTCGACTCAGTGTTTTGTCAAATATGGCTTACACAGAGATGCCAAAACCTATGCAGAATTGGGAGCCAAATACAAAAACTCCTAATTCAGAGGTATCGTCAGAAGGACCTAACCAAACGAATAACAATCACAAAGGAAATCAATCTAGCAATCCAAATGTAGAATCTAGTAATGTTAACAACGAGGAATAACCTATGGCGAGCAATAACAATAACTCTGGCAATAAAAAAAGTAAGCTAGACCAGTACCTTCATAGGCATTACTGGAGTGATGGCACTGTCGAAAAAAGCTATTCTTCCAATGATGAAGAGATAGAGACAAAAGTGAAAAATATCTTTGATGAAGGACTAAGTTCCGAAAAAACTGATTATTCAGTTAGTAATACTGATGGTCAAGAACTGCGAAAATTTCGTGCTTCCTTGCCCAGTCGTGGGAATTTTGGAAAAAAATCGGAAACACTAGGAAAATCAGGTCTTTCACAAACATTAGGTGAAGACTTTGGTTATCGTTATGTAAAAGACGAGCTTGGATACGAAGATATTTTACATCCTGATGAAAAATCTATCAATCAAGGTTACGATCACTTATGCTACGACCCTGGAAATGGGGATTTAGTGGTAGTTGAATACAAAGGGCAAGGTAGCGACAAAACAAAAGCTCAAAAAAGAGTAGATTGGACAGCTACGACTGCTGAGAAAATAATCAAAGCAGAATATCCTTATAACGAAGTTTCTGAATATGAACGGGAATTTGCTCAAAAAATGCTTGAAGGACTGGAGAGAGGTGAGAGAGTTCGCTATGAAGTTATTCGTAGCTATGTTGATGAAAAAACAGGTGAGTTCTGGACTCAATTAGAGGAAAGTAAATTTCTGGAGAAAGAGTTCAATATTGATGGTGCAGGAGAAACAATAAATGCTTGGGACTATTTACATCCAAAGAGACTTGAGAATTTAGATAATAAAAACGAAGAGGTTGATGAAAAATCAGAGGAGAAAGTAAACCTTTGGGAACTTCACTATCCTGAATATGTTGATAATTACGATGAGGCAATGGAAGATGAATTAAATGATGATAAGGAAGAAAGTTATGATGATAAAAATGAAGTTGAAGAATCATCAGATGAAAAAGTAAACCTTTGGGAGCTTCACTATCCTGAATATGTTGATGATTCGGATGATGAGGACGATGAAGGTTATGAGTTAAATAATTATAGTGACGAACATTATCAAGACGGCGAAGTTGATGAACAATCAGAGGACGACGATGAAGATTATGAATCAGTCGAAAATGATGAGTAATCTGCCAGTCAGAAGAAAGAATAAATTTTTCCGATCAAGTTTTCTATAAACCACTAGGAGTCAACGATGAAAAATATATTTAAAGATATATTTCTACCCAAAAGAAGAGGATATAAAGCTATTCTGCCAATGGATTTTGTTAAAAAGATGCAGCGAGCAGGTCATTTTCCTTCTTTGAGAACCGTTATCGCTGAATGTAAGAAGATAGCTAATAATAGAGGTAATAACAAGATGTATAATTTGCTTGGGTGTCCAGGCCATCAAGAGTTTATTCGCAGAATTCATGAGGTTGTGACTAGCTACGAGTATGAAGAAATGGCAGCTATTATGCAAATGCTATCCTATTCACCCAGAGAAATCAATAACTCTACCGTAAGATTTTATCTGTCTTGGATTATTTTCTTATTTTTTGTTTTTTCTACTGTCTGTAATTTGCTCAAGTTTGGAGATTGGCGATTAACAACATTCATATTTGTAGTATTTCTGATATCTTTTGGTTTTCATTGCTGGTTGTACTATAAGATCGATAACGAAATAGGATTTATTGAAACATTTGAGGATCTTGAAACTAATATGACAACCTGTAATACAAATTTTGAAACCTATTTTAGGAAAGTAGTAGCTTTTGAAAATCAAATAGACGAAATAAAAATTGACTCTAAACTTAGTGAAGAGGTGAAAAGAAGTGAACTTGAAGTTAAGCGCAACTTATTAGCATTAAATTATGAAATCCTTGATTTTGAGTTTGATAAAGGACAAGAATACAAAGAAGGAAAAGAAAAATTAGATGACAAAATACAAGAACTCAAGAATAATACAGAAATTAAGCGTTTGAGGGAAGAGTTAGATGCGAGGGGGCTGACAGGAAAAGACCAGAGAATTATGGCTTTTATGGAGGCCATTAAATCAGTTTTGGTAGAGCAAGCTAAAGCGGTTACTACTGATACTAATGAAAAGAGAAACTTGTTAACGAAAATACAATTGATTGCCAATGCAGAAAGCATGATAGAACAGTCTGGTGTAGAGGGTTTGGGAAATATAGATATCAGAGACATGATGGAAAATTTGATGGGTACTGGCGAAGTACAGAGTGGAAATACAGTAAATACCACTGCTACAACTGTAGAGGAAGAAGTAGAAGAACTTAATGTTTCTGATGATTGGGAGCAACAATCTGCCTAGTTTACGACTATTTCAATAAGGAATATTTATGCAATCTGGAAAAAGAGTTTTGAGTGCAAGTCGTGGCAAAAAAGTTAAACTTATTCTCAGGAGTGGTAAGTCAGTCAGATTTGACAAGCGCTCCCTGTATGAACCCACATTTCGGAGTCGAGAAATATCCCGACGTTTTGACCTTAAACATTTAGATTTGCCAACAAAGGTAAAATCCACACTACCACCAAAAAAGGAAGAGAAAAAAATCTTTCTGGGTTTTGGCGGTAATCCCAATATGCAAATCCAGTATCCAATCTGGATGCCTTCACAAATATTTAACAGTAATATTTTTATTGGTGGTGCATCTGGTGGTGGTAAAACATCGCTGATGTGCCGATTAGTAGCTGGTGCATTAAACACCTATGGAACTGTTGTGCTAGGGGAGGCTAAAGGCGGTGAGGAGGGTTATAGCGACGGTGCAGCTTTTACAGAATTATCTGCGTATTTAAGTCATAAAATATTGGACGGTAAAAATACTTACCGATGGCCAAGAGGTAACTGCTGGTTTAATCCCCTCTTAGCTTTGGAGAGCAAGAATAGTCGCAGAAACGATCTTGAAAACCTGGCTATAACAAGAACTAATATCAAAAAGTTTGTTAATAGCTTATTTCTGAATGTAAGTACCACAGATGCTCAGTATGCTGCTGCGAGAGATAGGATCAAAACTATCATGGGAACCTTAATAGAATACATGATTTATTTTCCTCCTGAGAAACCCTCAGAAAACTCTTGTACACTAGAGACATTAGTAGCCTTTCTCAATGATCCTAAACAATGGAAGAAAGCTAACAAAAAATGTAAAAAATTTAGCAAAGATGATAAATTAGCGAGAAAACAGCAAGTAGAGATTGTTACAGCTTTAACAAAAAACCGTTTCTTTATCATTGCAGATAAACCGGATGAGTTTGCATATGGTGCAACCGCAGGAGAAGTTACTAGAATTTTAAACCTATTGAATCAACCTGATCTACTAAAATACACACAACCTGTCAAAGATGACAATGGAAATGCTCTACCACAATTAAAAATTAGCGCTATTTTCGATCAGCGATCTTTAGTAGTTATTAGTCAGCCATTAAGTGATGACAGCGCCGGAATTACAGGTGCTATGTTTTGGGATGCGATGTTAGGCTATGCTGTCAAGAAAGGTCCTAAACGTGAAGGCGAAAATGTGGCAGTCTTTTTAGATGAAACCTATAGATTACCAACTTCGAGACTTGGCGACGCGGCGGGAGAAACTAGACAATATCGCATTGGTATTGTAGAAGTTACGCCAAAACTGCCAGAACCCACCAAATGGACAAACGAAAGTATTGTTTATCGAACTCTTATTTCTGTGTCGACTGGTGTTCAAAAAGTAGTTCAAGAAATACATACTAGACTATTACCACGTCAACAGAAGCTAATGAATATGGTTATTACAACAAAGGATGCAAAACTTGATGTTGACGCAGAAGCTAACAATAATCGCGATATTGATCAAGCACAATCTAATAAAGGTGTTTCGGTGGATTCCCTATCGGATACAGGTGGACAAACGGCAATTTTTCACTCTACGACTGACTTTATAGGAAGTCAACATCTTTTCTGGCTCGATCTGTACAGTCCTTTGTTTGAAGAAAAAATTTTCACAGAGCTTTTGCAGAATGCTCTGCATAGTAAAATAGCTGGGCAAGTAGCTGACTATGTTTTAGGTTTAATTGACCCCCCGTGATTTTTCGTCAATCACGATACGACCTCAACCCATCACCCCCCCTGAACCAATTACCAAGGAGATCCCGGTTGGCTCTGAGCACGATCGCGTGTCATCAAAACCAAGCCCCAAAAGCCTACTACCAGGGCTGCGCTCACCTCACTTCATCCAAGTCCCTTCTGACTGTAATTTATAGTAGAATAAGAGAAGATAATCTCACCAAGATGGGACAGAAATTATGACTATTGATATAGAGATTTTTCAAACAGTCGTCAAGATGCCAGACTCTCTCAAAAAAGAGATATTGCATTATGCCAAATATCTACTTGAGAAACACCCCAAAAGTGAATCATCTCAAGAAAAGCAGGAAGAACCTCATGGTTATGGTAGTTGGAGCGGTCAAATATTTATGTCTGATGATTTCGATCAACCCCTCGAAGATTTACAGGAATATATGTAACATGAAATTCCTTTTAGATACTCATGCTTTTCTTTGGTATTTACTGGGCGATCCCAATCTAGGTAGTAAAGCCAAAGAAGCGATCGATACTAAAACCGATTTGTATTTTAGTATCGCCAGCCTTTGGGAAATGTCCATTAAAATCAATGTCGGTAAGCTTCAACTGAATCGACCCTTTGAAGACTTGCCCAAGGAATTGCAATACCTTAACGTTCAGATTCTGCCAATTACATTTGAAGACACTGCGTTTTATGCAGGTCTTCCTTTGCATCATCGAGATCCTTTTGATCGTATTTTGGTAGCACAGGCGCTCAATCATTCCCTTGTGTTAATTAGTCGCGATCCGGCTTTTGAAGCTTATCCCATTTCGCTGTTATGGTCATAATGAAGGCGAAAATCTTTATAATCGCGCCTCTTATCGGTTGGGTTCACATCAAGAAACCCAACCTCTTTTTCTACTCACAAATTTCTCCCTTTCTCCCATGCCAATGTGATGATTGTACGGAGAGTGTCCCCTCATCAAAACCAAGCCCCAAAAGCCTGAACCAATTACCAAGGATATCCGGGTTGACCATGAGCGCGATCGCGTGTCATCAAAACCAAGCACCTCATCAAAACCAAACGCGTCATCAAAAGAAAGCGCGATCGCGTTTCGCCTTGACAAAACTTGATTCCAAATACTTAGAGAAAATAGGGAAACCCCTGCTAGGATAGAACTAAAGAATCCGACTTAAATTATGAAGTACCCAATACATACAGTTTCCAAACCAGTCTCAGGCAGCGAAGTTCAGAAACTAGCCCATGCCTTTAAAAGTGGTGGTTATATTGCCAATGAAGCTGCTTTAGCTTTAGCTGAACGTATTGTTGTTAGTCGTCGTCAGAAGTCTGCTAATGCCCCCCAATAGTAAGTTTGCTGGAGTTGATTTCTCCGAGCTACCCTATCGCACTATGTATCTCGATCTCAAGCCATTGATCGCTCTGTTGAGTATCCCACAATGTGACTTTGGTAAAACGCGATCGCGCCTCAACCCATCACCCGCGCCTGAACCAATTACCAAGGATATCCGGGTTGGCTATTAGCGCGATCGCGTCATCAAAACCAAGGGGGATTACATCGGGTGAAATCCGCGATTAATGTTCTTCTTTTTCATTAGGTTTCTCATGTTAATGGATATCTTCTAAAAAGATTCTGCCTTCTTCTTTTTGGCTTTTCCTAGATTCCTCAATGATACTGACGAATTTGGGATTTATGCTGATGCTAAAGGTTTCCATATCAACATCTTCAACCGAAAACAATGCGGCCACAGGCTGACCGTTGCGAGTTAAAATTAGAGGCAATTTTGTTTTCTCATAATTCTCCATCAATGAAGCAATCTCGCTAATTTCAACAGTTCTCATAATTCAACTATCTCCCCGCGAATGCGAACTTGATTTCCTTCTTTAATTCCGATAGCACGGATATCCACAATGGATTCTTCCTCATCTATATCATAATACACTCTAAAGTCTCCTATTCGCAATTCCCACAGTGACAGAAAGTTTGGACGCATTTCTTTACGGTTTCTAGTTGGCATATTGGGTTCATAGCTCAACTGTTCGCTGAGAGCATCCCTAAGAATTTTTTGCTCCCTAGCTGTGAAAGCTTGCAGATGAGATAGACTGATTCTGGAAAAGGCAATACGGTAAGACAAATTTATCGCCTCCGAAATTAGGTCATGTTTTAGTAAGTAATTGTACAAAATAAATTACACACTTGATCGTGCTGGAAACCTTAATATAGCAAGTCAAGACTTTGTAATTAATTCTGTACGGGTACTTATAAGGGATGATTCTACGGAGAGTGTCCCCTCATCAAAACCAAGCCCCAAAAGCCTCAACCAATTACCAAGGAGATCCCGGTTTGCCATGAGCGCGATACGGCCTGAACCCATCACCCGCGCCTGAACCAATTACCAAGGAGATCCCGGTTTGCCATGAGCGCGATACGGTCCTTCCATCGTTCTCACATAACTCAAGTAAATTTGATCAAGATGATCGCACTTGCTTAGAGACTCCATCGATCAGCTAAACTAAATGTGTATCATCTCAGACAAACGATATGCCTCTGCGCGAACTTTTACCCACCGTTAGTCAACTATCTCATCAAGATAAACTTCGACTCATTCACTTTCTCCTACTTGCAGTTGCCAAAGAAGAAGGATGCAGCCTAGAACCTGCTGAAGATACTCATTGCCAAAATGTACTCCTGAATCAATTAGCCTCAACAGCCGCCGTGGTATGGTCTCCACAGGCAGATCCTCAAGGAGTTCAAGCATTATCAGAACTTTTAGTTGCCGCCAAGGAATCAGCCAATGCTTGATAGTCAACGATTTTCATTCACAGAGCGAATTGATAGCCTTGGGCGATCAAGTGTCATGCCATATTTGCCCATCACTCTCTCCAACGGCCCTAACTCTATAGAAGTGATGGCATTGTTGGATACGGGTGCAAGTGTCAACGTCCTGCCTTATGAGATTGGTTGACAACTAGGGCTAATATGGGAACAGCAAACCGTTGCTATTCAGTTGAGCGGGATTTGGCTCACAGTGGCGGGGATTGGTGCTTTCGGGTACAGTTGCTCAGTTTTCGCCTATCTTGCTGGCATTTGCCTGGACTCGATCAACAGACGTGCCTATAATCCTGGGACACCTTAACTTTTTCGCGGAGTTTAATGTCTGTTTTTTTGGTCACGAATTAGCTTTTGAGATTTGTCTAAGGGAGAAATGAAGAGGTAATACACCGCCATTACCATGCGATCTCCTTACTAAAAGAAAGCACGATGGCCAGCGCAACTTTCCTGTAAGTTAGATTTCCTCCCTCAAACCAAAATTATCGGCTAATGTAACTTTGGTAAAACGCGATCGTCCTTAAGAAACCGGGTTTCTCAGATAACTCAAGTATCGCCACCGAGATTTTGTTCAGAAACCCGGTTTCTCACCCCCACGCGATCGCGTCATCCAAACCAAGCCCGATCGCGTTTCGCCTTGACAAAACTTGATTCCAAATCCTTACGGAAAATAACGATAAAATTCCCGACGATTGTTTCAAGTCTTTTAGAAAAGCCTGACGATATTGAACTTTCCAGATAATTATTCCTCAAAATAAGCTAAGGCTTCCGAGCGATCTAGCAAGGGAGTATTAACAGCTTCATCCATTGCTTTGTTCATGCAATAATCTTCTAGTTCGCCCGCCAGTTGATCCGCAGAAACTTCTTCATTAGGTAGTAATTGTCGCCATAGCTCAATCGGAATCACCACAGCGCTTACATCTCCGTCTTTGTTCGTAAGATATTCAATATTTAACGTTGTTTCCATGTCAGACTCCAGAAACTTCCTGCCATTCTAGCTTACCTGAGAGTGCTTTAGCAAGATCGGGTGGTACTAAAGGTCTTTGGGGTGCAATAATACTCGCGGTATCTGCGGTAAAATCAAGGTAAAATTCCTGATTAGTCTTTCAAAAGTTAACATGATCAACTTAGAATTATCGCCCTCTGACTCATTCACCAACCTCAAGGTGACACTCCTGCTGGAATCACTCACATCTGGGCAAGTCACCGCATCTATCAGAGAATTTCCCGACTCTCGAGTACAAGCCGAAACACGAGAAACCACGATCGCGCCTGAACCCATCACCCGCCCCAACCAATTACCAAGGAGATCGCGGTTGGCCATGAGCGCGATAGGGCCTCAACCCATCACCCCCCCTGAAGGATATCCGGGTTGGCCATGAGCACGATAAGGTCATCAAAAGAAAGCACCTCATCAAAACCAAACGCCTCATCAAAACCCAGCGCGATCGCGTACCGAAATATAGAATCTCCCATCATCTTGCTTATATAGTGTTGACCTTTCAGAGGTAAAACTTGTGGCACAGGCATCTTGCCTGTGACGGGATCTCTGCCCGTACCACATTTACATCTCATTTAAAAATGCTATAGTTGTTAGCCCTACAGTTGTGTGACTTAATTATGCTATTGCCTAACTGAGTGTTTGTAGCGCCGAATTACCTGTAAGGTTGGCATCAACTGTAGCTAATTGTAACCCATAATAAATGGCTGTGGCGACAATAAATCGGTCGGCGGGATCTTGATGGGGGAGTACAATGTGGCGACTTAAAATAGCAATCGCGTAATTCATTTGAGCTTCACGAGTTTCCAGGGTTTTTCAAGCTAAATTAACCCATGTAACCGGATCGGGCTGTAAAGATATCCGTCCTTTTTCTGCAAGGATGAGCGTCTCCCAAATGCTAATGGGACTTAGCCAAAGTTCAGTATTAAAATCCACGATCGCGCTTTGAAGTTGTAGTGATAAACGTTTGTCGCCCAATAAATACCAAAGCAAAATATGGGTATCGAGTAAAAGTTTCATTCTAAAACCTCCCTGGGTTGGGCTACAGGAGCAATTAAATCTCCTAATATTTCACCACTTCCTTTCATCACCCCAAAAGCAGCTCGTGGAGCTTGGGTACTGGCAGGATGGATAATCACTAATGGTTTTCCTTCATGGATAACCGTTAGAGGCGTTTTGGTACGTTCAACCTCTATCAATAGAGTCTGGAGGGTTTGGGGTAATTCAGTCGTGGTAATTTGTGCCATTTTTTCACCCTAGGAGCTCGATGATCTAATGGTAACGCAGTCGTTGGCCGGACCAGAGATACTCTAATTTCCTGATATCGTACACCGATCTGTAAATTAAGTGTAGTCCCGATACGGCCTCGTTGTGCAAGAGCGAGTTTATACATGATAGGCCCTCAACCAATCACCCGCGCCTCAACCAATTACCAAGGATATCCGGGTTAGCCATGAGCGCGAAGCCGCAGGCGCGGCGACTCTGGAGCCCTTCGCGTCCTTCTATCATTCTGAAATAACTCAAGTAAATTTTCTCAAGATGATCGCACTTGCTGAGGGACGCGATTCTGCGAAACCCCCTACCCCCCGTAAACGGCAGATTACGCGATCGTAATTTTCGAGTTGAGACGGTAGGGCTGGCAGATGCTCGTAGTAGCGCCTCAAGCCTAATTTGCTGGGTTGAAATATAAGCGATGTAGCTTTAGTTAGTTACTTCCTGATACTTTAACCCAACATTTTCGACTGGACGTGGTAGTACGAAACCCAACTTATTTTATAAAGTTTGGTGTTGGGTTGAGCGCCACGATCGCGCTCAACCCAACCCGGAGCATCTCCTAATTGTAAATTGGTAGTGGGAGCGTCTCGCTCCCTATTAGATCCCGCCGGGAGCGAGACGCTCCCACTACGGTTTTTTTTGCTTCTTTGAGATGCTCCCACCCAACCTACCCATCTTCACTGATTTTTTACGCGCAAAAGTCGCTTTTTCCGCGAGTCTGGGGAGGCTTCGGGAGCCGATGTAGGTTGGGTTGAGGTACCTTCGCGTGGGGTGCGCGTAGCGCAAAACCCAACTTATCAAAGTTTGGTGTTGGGTTTCGCAGCGCTCAACCCAACCTACGCGATAGACACGATCGCGTCTGCGGAGGCTTCGGGAGATTTAGCTTCCGAAGGCGGTACAACTTGCCAGAATTTCGGTAAATATTCCGACCAATTTGCTAAGATTTTCTTAGCTTTTGCGCTGCCCGTGTGTTTCGCGTGTAACTCAATTAATTCCTTCAGTTGTGCTTCTCCCGCGGAGGTAGAAACTCGTTGAGTTTTGACGATTTCGGGGTTAACATGAACCCGGAATACGTCCTCAGTATCGAGGAAATAGGCTAAACCTCCCGTCATTCCTGCTCCTACGTTACGGCCGACTTTTCCTAATACTACAATCACACCCCCTGTCATATATTCACAACAGTGATCGCCAGTCCCTTCTACGACGGCTTTGGCTAAGGAATTTCGTACCGCGAATCGTTCCCCTGCTTTTCCATTTGCTAATAATAAACCTCCCGTCGCACCATATAAACAGGTATTGCCAATAATGACATTTTCGGAGGGATCAAATTGCACGTCTGCCACGGGTTTAATAATAATTTCGCCGCCGTGCATTCCTTTTCCTACATAGTCATTGGCTTCCCCATTTAATATTAATGTCATCCCAGGTAGGTTAAATGCACCAAAACTTTGTCCTGCACTTCCGTTAAAGTTTAAGGTGATTTCTCCGCCAAATCCTGTGTTTCCGTATATAGACGCGATCGCGCCACTTAAACGAGTACCTACGGAACGATCAGTATTAACAATTCGCAGTATTTTGGTGACAGATGTTTGGTTGTTGATCGCGTTTTGAATGTCCCCATCGGCTAATAATTGATCATCTAAAACGGGACCATTACTATGCACCTCGGCGGAATGATTCAAGAAACCGCGATCGCTCCGGGTATCGGGTAAGTGCAATAAACAATCTAAATTAATCGCGTCTGTCTTAGTTAGTTTAACATTCTCGCGTGCTTTTAACAAGTCCGAACGACCGATAATTTCACTAAGAGAATGATAACCCAATTTCGCTAATAAACTGCGAACTTCCTCCGCGACAAAATAGAAGAAATTAACCACATGATCGGGAGTACCGGGGAAGCGTTTGCGTAAATGTTCCTGTTGTGTCGCGACTCCAACGGGACAATTATTAGTATGACAAACCCGTGCCATAATACAACCTTCCGCGATCATCGCGACGGAGCCAAAACCATATTCTTCTCCCCCCATTAACGCGGACATTACTACATCCCAACCTGTCTTAAAACCTCCATCTACTCGCAAAAGAACACGATCGCGCAATTTATTTTCCATTAAAACACGATGAACTTCTGTTAACCCTAATTCCCAAGGCGCACCCGCGTGTTTAATAGATGATAAGGGTGAGGCTCCCGTGCCTCCATCATGGCCGGAAATTTGAATAATATCCGCGTTGGCTTTGGCGACACCAGCCGCGATCGTGCCGATACCAACTTCTGCCACTAATTTCACAGAAACTCCCGCTTTTGGGTTAATTTGATGCAAGTCAAAAATTAATTGCGCCAAATCTTCAATGGAATAAATATCATGGTGAGGGGGGGGAGAAATTAAAGTAACACCAGGTTTTGAGCGACGTAAAAACGCGATATAAGGACTTACTTTCGGGCCGGGTAATTGTCCCCCTTCTCCGGGTTTTGCCCCCTGTGCAACTTTAATTTCAATTTGTTGGGCATTCATTAAATATTCGGGAGTGACTCCGAAACGCCCTGACGCGACTTGTTTAATAGGTGAACACGCGGTATCGCCATTCCGTAATCCTTTTAAGTGGGGGAATGTGGGGGAAATTCCATCGACAACATCATCTAATATGGTATTACGAATGGGATCTTCACCCCCTTCTCCACTATTTGATTTTCCGCCTAAACGATTCATCGCGATCGCGAGGGTTTCATGGGCTTCGGGTGATAGGGCTCCCAGTGACATTCCTCCCGTACAAAAACGTTTGACAATCGACTCTACTGACTCCACTTCTGATACCGGAATCGCAGCGCGATCGCTATTAAAATCCAGTAAATCTCTTAACGCGGTAATCGGACGATTTTCTAGTAATTGGCGATAGAGTTCATAATAATCAATCGCCTCCGATGGTGCTTGAAAATTACCCTTAACTAACGTCTGGAAGCTAGTCACTGCCTTATGGAGAGCCTTGGACATTTCTGGGGAGTTCATGTGATATTCACCCCCCGGACGACAGTGGACAAACCCTAAGTTTTCCAATTTCTTAATCGTTAATTGTGGGAAGGCTTTACTATGGAAAGAAATCACTTCCGAGGCTAAGTCGGCAATGCTTAAACCACCAATCCGAGAAACAGTTCCTTTGAACCCTAATTCTAAGAGATCGGAGCCAATGCCGATCGCCTCAAAAATTTGCGCCCCTTGATAACTGGATAATAACGAAATCCCCATTTTCGAGAGAATCTTGAGTAAGCCATCTTCTACGGCTTTTTTAAATTTTCCTTGGGCTTGGGATAAGGTTAATTTTGGCAGTTTGCCATTATCAATTAATTTTTGTGTCTTGGCTTCCCCTAACCATTGACGCACACTTTCTAACGCGAGATAGGGACAAATCGCACTGGCTCCATAACCGATTAAACAGGCAAAATGATGGGTACTCCAACATTGGGCCGTATCGACAATAATTGACGCGTTCATCCGTAATCCTTGACTAATCAAGTGATGATGAACAGCACCTACGGCTAAGAAGGGCGGAATATAGGTCTTTTCTGCATTAATTAACCCCGAAGCGCGATCGCTTAAGATGATAATTTTTGCCCCATTAATAACAGCTTTGTCTGCTTCTAAATACAGGGTTTTTACCGCGTTTTCTAACCCCCCAGGTCCGGCACTAATATCATATACAGTCGATAATACCACCGTAGGAAATGTCGTTTGTGACTTAATCCACTCTAATTGTCCTTCATTGAGTACAGGGGAATCAATCTTTAATAACTGCGCGTTTTCCGGTGTCGCTTTTAATAAATTCCCCCGGTTTCCTAACTCCATACTTAGAGACATTACCATCCCTTCGCGTAGGGGATCGATGGGAGGGTTTGTTACTTGCGCGAAGCGTTGTTTAAAGTAGTCATATAACAGGTGCGGACGTTGGGATAATACTGCCAGAGGAATATCATCACCCATACAATAAGTCGGCTCTTTTCCTGTTGTCGCCATATCGGTAATGATGAGATTTAAGTCCTCATCGGTATAACCAAAGGCCGTTTGTTGAGATAATAATTGCTCCGTGGGAATTAAATTACTTTCCGTAAAAGGTTCGGAGGGTAAATTTTGCCGATATTGTTTTAACCATTCACCATAGGTATGTTCGTGCGCGATCCGTTGTTTGATTTCCCAATTTCTCAAAATTTCGTGACTTTCCAGATCAACGGCTAACATTTGACCTGGGCCTAAGCGTCCTTTTTCGATAATATCAGCTTCGGGAATATCGACAACTCCTGCCTCTGAAGCCACAATAACCATATTATCTTTAGTAATACAATAACGCGCCGGACGTAAACCATTGCGATCGAGGTTTGCACCTACTTTTATGCCATCACTAAAAACTAATAAAGCCGGGCCATCCCAAGGCTCTTGGACACCACTATAAAATTCGTAAAAATCAACAATTTCTGGATAAGGTTTGAGATCCGGTTGATTTTGATAGGCCTCTGGGACCATAATCATTAAAGCTTCCAGAGGGTTGCGCCCCGAACGCACTAATAATTCTAACGCGTTATCTAAGTTCGCGGAGTCGCTATGATTTAAGTCAACACAGGGGATTAAATCATGTATATCTTCTCCCCAGATGGGATGGGAGATCGCGCCTTGACGGGCAAACATCCAGTTTACGTTACCGACAAGGGTGTTAATTTCCCCATTATGTCCGAGGAGACGCATGGGTTGAGCTAGGGACCATCGCGGCATGGTATTGGTGCTAAAGCGACGGTGATAAACCGCGAAGGCACTTGTATACGCGGGATTTTTCAGATCGGTATAAAATTCGGCTAATATTTCCGATCGCACCATTCCTTTATAGACGATCGTGCGGTGAGAAAATGAACAGATGTATAAGTCACTGGACCAACGTAAAGGGGTTTCTTTTTCTAATTTGCGGCCAATGCGACGGCGTGTGCGATAGAGTAAACGCTCTAATTCTTCTCCGGTGATACCATCTTTTGATGCGACAATCAGTTGTTTAATGTGGGGTTGATTGGCTCGCGCTTGAATACCGAGAACTTCGGGCGCTAGGGGAACTTCTCGCCATCCTAGGAGGGTTAAATTTTGTTGGGAAACGACTTCGGCTATTACTTCTTTCGCGATCGCGCTTTTTTCGGGATCTTGGGGTAAAAACACCATCGCCACACCGATATAATCAATCGACGGCATAGTGATATTTTCCGAAGAGAACCACTCACGGATGAGATCCCAAGGAATCGCGGTCATAATACCCGCGCCATCGCCGGAGTCTTGGTCAGCACTGCAACCACCGCGATGCTCCATACAGCCTAACGCGACTAAAGACTTACTAACAATATCATGGTTAGCATCCCCTGAGAGATTGGCAATAAAGCCAACACCACAGGCATCTCGCTCTTCTACTAACCATCGTTGACCAGCATAAGGATATCCGGCCTTACTTTCATAAAGATTTTCGTTGGGGTTGGAGCTTAAGTTACTCATATTCTCTGAAAAAATAGGTGTTTGGTGTTAGGTGTTTGGTGGTTGAGGGTTGGTGTGAGGTGGTTGAGAGTTGGTGGTTGGCCAAAAATTCAAGCTTAAAACTTCAAACCTCAATGCTAACACATTCACCCCTCAAAGCTCAAACCTAAGACCTAATACCTCTTCCCCCTCAAAGCTCAATCCTCTCTCAATAGATATCTCCAAAAACTACTGTAGGGTAGCATTAGCCTGCCTTTGATCGGATTTTTGGGAGATATCTAATATACCTGTGTCCCACATTACCATTATTCGGCCTGGAACTCCACAGAAATGTAGTCCATGATACCATTTTTTCTATCCCTGATCGGGTGTCCCCACATAAACTGCCGTGTCCCCACATAAACTCATTGGCATCACAAGTCCTCCGAGGCGGGAGAACACGCGATCGTTGGCACCACAAGTCTGTAGGGGCCTGTTTTCCTATATCTATCTATCTATCTATCTATCTATCTATTTATCTATCTATCTATCTGCACCACAAGTCTGTTGGAGCGGGTTCGCCCATCAATGTTGCTAGTAGGGACACGGCACTGCCGTGTCCCTACATAAATCTTAATGGCGATACTTTTACCTTCACCACCCCATCGGCCAGGCTCAGGAATATTCGTCTTTTTTAATGCTATGAAAATATGCGGTCATGGACGGCGTAAGTCTTGCTATATTTGAGTCCATAAATTTTATTTTCACCTAAAGGAATCGCCAATTTTGATTATTAAATTGGCTGAAAACTTGTTCACATTTTTCCTTAAATTCATGGGGATAACATCTGAATATTATATAGGGAATAATGGGTAATGGAGAATAGGGGGATGGGAAGAAAAATTAATAACAGATCCCTGAGATCCGTTTATGATCTATTGGGAACATTCTGGAGCATCTCCTAATTGTAAATTGGTAGTGGGAGCGGAGAGCTCCCTATTAGATTCCTAGGGAGCTCTCCGCTCCCACTACAGTTTTTTTTTGCTTCTTTGAGATGCTCCCGAACCTTCTTCGTCAATTGTCATAATTTCAGTATAAAATTGCATGAGATGGTCGGATTCCATCTAAAATTTAAAGTTTAAAGTCTAAAACCTAAAATACTTCACTATGGTACAACTGACACCCAACCCCTCCTATAGTTTAACCCTTCGTCTTGCCCTTCCTAACCGGGCTGGGATGTTGGCGAGTGTTACGGGCGCGATCGCGTCTGTGGGGGGTAGCTTGGGTCAAATTGATTTAATCGAGCAAAATCGTCAAATTTCGATCCGCGAGATCACTGTGGATGCTTCCAGCTGCGAACATAGTGAAGAAATTGTGCAAGCGGTTAAGGCTATTGAAGATGTCAAGGTGATGAATATTTCCGATCGCACCTTTAACCTCCATCGCCGCGGTAAAATTACCATCGAGAGTAAAATTCCCCTCAAGTCCCAAGGGGATCTTGCGATGGCTTATACTCCAGGGGTAGGTCGTGTTTGTCTCGCGATCTTCCAAGATCCTGAAGAAGTCTATAACCTCACAATTAAACAAAATACTGTTGCTATTGTCACTGATGGTAGCGCGGTGTTAGGATTAGGAAATCTCGGACCGGCGGGTGCTCTCCCAGTGATGGAAGGGAAAGCCATGTTATTTAAAGAATTCGCGGGAATTGATGCCTTTCCCATCTGTCTTGATACTCAAGATACAGAAGAAATTATCCGCACCGTCAAAAATATCGCGCCGGTTTTTGGAGGGATTAATTTAGAAGATATCGCGGCTCCTCGTTGTTTTGAAATTGAAGCCAGACTCCGTGAATGTCTCGATATTCCTATTTTCCATGATGATCAACATGGGACTGCTATTGTTAGTTTAGCCGCGTTGATTAATTCCCTGAAATTGGTGCAAAAATCGATACAGAATATCCGCATTGTTATTAATGGTGCGGGGGCTGCGGGTATCGCGATCGCCCGTTTATTACGCCAAGCGGGTTCCCAACATATTGTTATCTGTGACTCGAAGGGTATTCTCTCTAAGTCTCGCACGGATCTGAACCCCGAAAAACAAGAATTCGCGGTAGAATTGCAGGGAAATCTAGCGATCGCGATCAAGGATGCGGATGTCTTTTTAGGAGTCAGTGCTCCGGGTGTATTAACCCCAGAGATGGTACATACGATGGCGAAAGATCCCATTGTTTTTGCTATGGCAAACCCCATTCCTGAAATTCAACCGGAGTTAATTGCCGATGATGTTGCTATTATGGCTACAGGTCGCAGTGACTATCCTAACCAAATTAATAATGTCTTAGCTTTTCCTGGGATTTTCCGAGGGGCCCTCGATTGTCGTGCCAAAGCATTAACTATTAATATGTATTTGGAAGCCGCCAACGCGATCGCGTCTTTAGTCAAACCTTCGGAACTTAATAAAGAGCATATTGTTCCTTCTGTGTTTGATGAGCGTGTAGCCCTTGCTGTCGCGGCCGCCGTCCAACACGCGGCCCGTCAAGAAGGAATCGCACGCAATTAACGAAGGAAGAAGGAAGAAGGAAGAAGGAAGAAGGAAGAAGGAAGAAGGAAGAAGGAAGAAGGAAGAAGGAAGAAGGAAGAAGGAAGAAGGAAGAAGGAAGAAGGAAGAAGCTAGGAAGGAAAAAATATCCATTCTGTCTTCTGTCTCCATCACCTATCTTTTATCTTTTATCTTTTATCTTCTATAGCGCGTAATCCGTAGGGGCAATCCCCCCGTGGTTGCCCATTAAGGTAGGGGCAATCCCCCCGTGGTTGCCCATTAAGGTAGGGGCAATCCCCCCGTGGTTGCCCATTAAGGTAGGGG
>Ga0209812_10000098_pt1 | contig 78337 bp, 74 predicted proteins | sample JI71714BDNA_FD_187502 | JGI IMG/M metagenome (GOLD analysis project Ga0209812, IMG submission 187502) | Wastewater effluent complex algal communities from Wisconsin, to seasonally profile nutrient transformation and Carbon sequestration -... | ecosystem: Engineered > WWTP > Effluent > Algae... | reverse complement strand
AGCGTCTGGCGACGCGCACGCGCTTCATGACGCTGTCGGCCCCGGGCGGGCTGGCCTGTCTGCTGCTGACGACCCGCAATCCGAGGGTGGACGCCAACCTCTACCTGCAGCCGCCGCACATCGGACGTCTGGCGCCTCCGGAAATTGACACCGGTGCGCGTTCTTCTTGTAGCCAGCCGATCGCTCCGGCCTGGCGGGATCCGGAAATCTGAGCACTCAAGCGTTGTAGTTCATACCACCCCGAAGGAGATCGACCATGCAACACCTCAACTCCTGGCATCAGCCGCACCACTTCCAGACCGCCGTCCAGCCTGCCCCATCCGTTTCGCCCCAGCCGGACCTGGTCTTTCAGCGCATCCAGGCCGGGCGTGTCCAGTACCGCGGTGGCCTGGCGCCCTTCCCCGTCTATCTCACCTTCGTGCGCAAGGACACCCTCAAGGGCTCCGGGGCTCCGGCAGCCGTGTTCCAGGTCGCCATCGGCAGCCACCTGCTGGAGGCCTGGGTGGTGCCGGATTCCTCCGGTATGCCCAAGATCGTTCACGCCCAGGGCGGCGCCAACAAGGGCACCGAGCTGACCTTCGTTGATCCCCCGGCAGTGGCCCCGCCGATGGCGCCGTCACCGCAGGTGGCCCCACCGGCGCCGGTGGCGCCGCGTGTGGCGTCCTACGCTGAGTGGGCTCGGGCCCGCAGTGCGCAGGTCAGCGTGTTTGTCTCGGAACTCGGGATGCACATGCCGATGGGTTACATCGGCGATACCACGTTGTTCAACGGTCGCCCGGCGGCCTTGTACGAGCTGCGTCTGCCGGTTCGCACCTACCGCTGCATGGTGGCGCCGTCGGATCGCAACGGCGCGCCCGTCGTGGTGGCGGCCGATCGCCCAGCGCTGAAGTCCGACTTCCGCGTCCTCTAAGGGCCAGGTGGCGTCGGAGCCACGGTCACGGCCGTGGCTCCGACGCTTCCGTTTGTGCTATTCAGTCCCCATCCAGTGATCGCCCGCAGGAGGCAACATGGCCATCGGATTCCCCGTTGTCGTGAATGGAAGCGAGCATCCCCACGTCTTCGAGATTCGCGCCAGCCTGCAGGAAAAGATCCCACCGGAAATCTGGTTTCAAGGGTTCGATCAGCGCGTGCTTTTCGATAGCGCATATAAAAGTGTCTTTGACCGCCAGAAGCAGAATGTCCGTTTGGACCTATTCGCCAACGTAGCGCTGACATTCATTCCGAACGAAAACAGCACACTTTTCATTGGCCAATCGGCCAAGGCGGCGTTGTTGCTGGCTTCATATTTCAGATGCAATGAATTGAGCAACATCCTGGTGTCTGCCAGGTGCGATCTGAAAGTTTGGCCTCCGGATTGTGAGATCGTGCCTCTGGGGACGGATTCAAAAGCTGCCATCAAAGTCGAAGCCCATAGATTCGGCCACACCTTGTTCATGCACGAAGCCGATCTGGCGGGGATCCAAAGCATTGAGCCCGAGCAATGGGACCGGAATGGCGCCCTGCCCCAGATCGTCCGTATCCGTCCGGGAACCACGCTGCGCCAACTGGCCGAGATTCTGCAGGTTCGTCCCTTTGACGCGGTCTGGCGTGCTGCGGGCGTGGTGCCGGTGGGCGAGGGCCTGGTCGACCGTGCCGTGGCCCGCATCCTCAACCAGCGCACCCAGCACTTCCATGGCCGTGACGCCGCAATGTCCACCCTCGATGCCTGGCTGCAGACCGCCACCGAAGGAACCCGGCTGGTCCTTGCCCCGGCCGGGGTGGGCAAGTCGGCCCTGCTGGCCAACTGGATCGAACACCGCCGACGCCAGGGCGATGACGTGGTCCAGCACTTCTTCGCCCATCGTGCCCCCGAGACCACCGAGGTGGAGCCAGTTCTCGATTACCTCTGGCGCCAGCTTGAGGCCCGTTCCGGCTCGGCCAGCACACCGTCACCGCACCAGGTGGCCGATCTGCTGGGGGCCGAACTGGCCCGTCCGCAGTCACGGCGTCTGATTCTGGTGCTGGACGGACTCGACGAGGCCGATGACTTCAAGTGCTTTCTGCCGGCCACGCTGGGCACCAACGTGTACGTCGTGCTGGGCGTTCGAAGCGACGGCAGCGGACGGATCCCGAAGACCGCCTGGCGCTGGCTGCACGAGCAGGCACCAGTCGAGCCGCTGCATCTGGCCGCCCTGGATTCGGAGGCGATGCGGGCCTGGTTGCTGGCGGAACGTCCGGAGCTGGCAGGCGCGTCGGTCGATCCGTGGCTGCGGCAGTTGAAGGCCGTCAGCGACGGAATCCCGCTGTTCCTGCGCCACGTGTTCGACGATCTGCGCGCGACACCGCGTGACGCGCCGCTCCCGCAGTTGCCGGCGAGTTTTGCGGATTACCTGCAAGCCGATCTGGACTGGATGCTGGCGAGCCATCGTACGGACTGGTGGCAGTTGTTGGCGCTCTTGACCTGCACCCGCGGGCCCATCGCCAGAAGCGAACTGGCGTTGTTGAAGGACGAGAAGGGCAACCGTCCTTTCTGCGAGTTGTCCTCGAAGCCTGAGGAGCTGCGGATCCTGCGCTGGCTGTCGCGGACCGGCGAGGATCGCAACCCTCGCTACAGTTTCATCCACCCGCGGTTTGCCACGGCCTTTGCCGAGGTGCTGCCCGAGGATCTGATCGAGCGTGTCCGGCAGTGGCTGGTGGCACATGCAGGACGCTGGTTGGAGCCGAAGCTGGACTATGCGCTGCAGTGGGGACTGCAGCACCAGGTCGAGGCTGGCCAGAGCGAAGCGGCCCTGACGCTGATGCGCAATCTCGACTTCCACTGCCTGCGGATCGAGCGGTTTCCGGAGGTGGACTTGTTGGGCGCATCGCTGCGTTTGGTGCAGCGTTTGCCGAGAACGGCCGAGGACCGGCGATGGCTCTCGGGGCTGGCGCAGTGTACGCCGTTGCTGTCGACCGGAGCTGTGACCGAGCGGGCGGGGTTGTTGCGGGGTCTGGCGGAGGACTTTCTGGGCGTGGAAGGTCCGCGGGATCGGCCGATCCGGTTGATGAAGCCGGAGGTCTTGCAGCCCTCGGCGCTGGTGGCGGTGCTCCAGGGCCACACCGGTCCGGTCGTTGGCGCGACGCTGCTGCCGGATCAGCGGATTCTCTCGTGGAGTAAAGATGGCACCTTGCGGCTCTGGGACGCCGATGGAACACCCCAGGCCGTGCTCATCAGTTGGGTACATGGGGCGTTGGTGATTTCCGACGAACATATCCTATCGTGGCATAACGGTGCAAACGGCTGTGAAGACACCCTGGAACTGTGGAGTACCGACGGCGAGTTCATCAAGGCTAGCAGAGACAGGAAGCGGTGGCATAATTATACCCAAAAATTGCCAGTTGCGGTCACGGGTGGGCGAGAAGGCTGGGTTTTAAGCATATCTGATGATCGCTTTATATATTGGAAAAATAACAACACACATTTCGAAACAATGCATCTTTGGGATTCGAAAAAAACAATTCCTATTTCCATCATCAAAGATCACGCAGGTCGTGTTGACGGCGCACTTTTTCTTTCTAAAGATCGATTTTTATCTTGGAGTGCAGGCGGCAGGCAGTTGCAGTTGTGGGATTCTAACGATGGAATGCTGATCAAAATCTTTGAAGGGCATAATCAATCCATCAGGGGCGCTTTGATCGCCTCTGGAGATCGTCTGTTGTCTTGGAGCTATGATAATACGCTGCGACTTTGGAATTCGAATAATGGGACACTTATCGCCGTGCTCGAAGGGCACACAGATCTGGTGAACGATGCACTGGCCTTCTCCGAGAACCGTCTGCTGTCCTGGAGTAAAGACTGCACGCTGCGATTGTGGGATTCGACCAATGGCACACTGATCACCGTTTTTGAAGGCCATGCTGGTAGCGTGAATGGAGCTTTACTTATATCCGATAGTAGAATGATCTCTTCGAGCGAAGATGGAACGGTGCGGCTATGGGATTTGAAAGACGGGATATTGATTGCAATTTTCGAGAAGCGATCGGACTGGTTTTTTCGGCCGCCGATTTTTGCTGATAATCGCAAAGTTATTATAGGAAAAGATCACACGCTTTGGCTGTTGGATTCGAGCGATACGCCAATTTCCGTTTTTGCGGGACATGCCGACAAAGTAAAGGGCGCGTTGATTGTTTCCGATAATCGTCTGTTGTCGTGGAGTGCTGATCACACTTTGCGGCTGTGGGATTTAACCGCTGGATTCGCAGGTGATCTTGAGGACGCTGCGAACAGAGTGTTAGACGCATTGATCGTCTCCGACAATCGTCTTTTGTCGTGGAGCGACAATCATGCCTTGCAATTGTGGAATTCAACCGATGGAACACTGATTGCCGTGCTCCAGGGACACACGAGCAGCGTTCATGGCGCATTGGTCGTCCCAGGCAATCGTCTATTGTCCTGGAGTGCAGATTGTACGCTGCGATTATGGGATTCGAACAATGGAAAAATTATAAAAGTATTCAATGGACACATGCGCGGCGTTCATGGCGCATTGATCGTCTCAGATGATCGTGTGATCTCTTGGAGCCGCAGTACGATGCTGCTGTGGGATTTGAACGGCGGATTGCTATTGAAATCGCTATCAGATTATAATTACGGGACTACAAAGTCAATATTAACAGATTTTCATTTGGTCACTTGGAGTAAACATTTGGGCGACGTAACGCTGTGGCCTTTGGATTCAATAGGTGACGTGCCGAGAAAGACTCTGAATGAGTATTATTTCGATTCATGGGATGCGTTGGCCATCTCAGACAATCGCCTACTGGCTTGGGGCGACAAGACGTTGCGACTATGGGATTTGACAGATGGCTTACCAATCGCCGTACTTGAGGGTCATACGGATTGCGTGAGGGGTGCATTGATCATCCCAGGAAATTGCATTCTATCTTGGAGTTATGATCGAACACTTCGACTATGGGATTCTGCCGATGGAAAACCAATTTCCGTCCTTGAAGACACCTCCTTCGTAAATGGCGCATTGGTCGTCTCGAACAATCACATTCTGTCCTGGAGTTGTGATGGCGCACTGCGAATGCGGGATTATAAAAACAGCTCAACGATCGCTATTTTCAAAGGACATGCGGCCGACGTGAATGGCGCATTTATCATCTCGGATAACATTCTTTCTTGGAGCGACGATGGCACACTTCGGCTATGGAATCTGTCGGGCAGAGCGCTTGCCGCTTGGGCACAGCCATACGGTAAGATTTATAAAGTTGTTCAAGTGAGCCCGAATCGCGTCGCCGTGTTGGCTGGCTCCCACCTGATGTTTGTAGATATTGGATAAGAGCGCGAGAAGTAAGCATGTATCGACAGCGAAGCACCAGCAAGCCAATAAATATTGAATCGCGAGGAAATTGCTCCATAAGCTACTTCAAAGGGAAAAAATAAATTCTATGAAGATCGCTTTAGATTGCTGACTTCAAATGTCGGATTTGTTGGAAGGCGATGCGCAGGGCAATTGTATGTGGTTGCTGACGGAGTTGGATCCGCTCCGCGTGGTGCAAGTGCTGCCCAGCATTTGTGCTCGCGCACAGATGATTTTTCAAGCAACCCGAAGAGTGCAGTTTTTCTTCGATTAAAAAACTCTTGTCGGAGATAAACTCTGAAATATCAGGCTGGGGATTTATAGAAAATACGGATCGACCTCTGGGCGCATGCTCGGCATCCATATCTTGGATCGTCGAAGATGAACTGAATGTCTTTCATTCCGGAGATACTCGCGTCTGGCTTTTTCGAGAAGGGAAATGCAGATCAATTACGCGAGATCATGTCAATGCCGAAGGTCATCTGATAAATTACTTTGGGAAATTCGGCATGGAATGCTCTTGCCACAGGGAAGTTCTAGCCGATGGTGATCGAATACTAATGTCAAGCGACGGAATATTAAGCGCCGGAATGACATCAATTTCTCTGGCGGAAATATGCAGTCGCGAGAACAATTCGGAACGAATCGTTCAAGCAGTCGCAGAATATGCTTATCATAGAACGCAAGATGACGTAACTTTCTTATGCATTGAGCATGATTTAGAATAAAAGATTCATCTTGCGCGGCCCTGTCGCCAAGAAGTCGCGGACCGAATCCGGAAATTCGCAAAGGTGATCGTTCTTCGGGTGAACCCCTCGGAGAACGGCGATGCTTCAGACGAATCTCGTACTCATCGGCGCTCAGGCGTTCAGCGCCATGGGTCTCCATGCCCGCACACATCAGCGTTTCGCCAACGCCCGCGGAGGCGCTGGCGAAACGACTGAACTGAATCTGAACTGAGGTGTTGGAATGCGAAAGAGCGTTCGGCACCAGACCCCCCAGCAGAGCCGGAATCCCCAGCAGAGCCGGAATCCCCAGCAGAACCGGAGTCCCCAGCAGAACCGGAGTCCCCAGCAGAACCGGAGTCCCCAGCAGAACCGGAGTCCCCAGCAGAACCGGAGTCCCCAGCGTGGCGTTCAGCCGGCACCAAGGTGGAGGCTTGTCCGCTGGGTTGCGGCCATCCTGTTGTTGCTAGGCCTGTTTGCACTGATTTACTCGAGGTACTTGCCTACGCGAGAGCAGACCCTGCTGATTGCAACCAGTATGCGGTTTGAAGTTGATACAGATTCTGGCGTCTGGAAAGCGATCGCACCTGTGCCCATCAGCATTGAGGCGCTTCCAGAGCACACGGTGCCAATGCTTATCCATAGTGAGGACAGGAGATTTTATATTCATTTCGGAATAGATCCGGCATCGACCCTCAGGGCAATTTATTCCGGATACGGCGGGGGCTCCACGATTACACAGCAATTGGCCAGAACGCTGGCGGGCTATGATCGTCGCCAAACCATGCTCCGGAAGCTGCGCGAAGCGATTTACGCAATAAAGCTGGAGTTTGAATTCAGCAAGACCGAGTTACTCGCCATGTACCTGAATAATGTCTGGTTTGGTAGTGGAGCATATGGCATAGAAAATGCTGCTATTACCTATTTCGGCAAACAGGCCTCGCAACTGACAGCCTTGGAAACTGCAATTTTACTGCAGGCTCTCCCCAACCCCAGACGGAACTGGCGCACACAGCCGGATCAATCACGGGCTAGAGCCACTGCTCTGCTGGCCAGATTTGAGGAATCAACGAGCGTGCTTCCAGAGCATGAGAAGCGTATAGCGCCGGGGTCGCTAAAGCGTCATCGAATCGACACTGTTTCCATCGTGGACAGCATGAAGCTGCGTGGTCTGCCGGATTGCGGGAATCAGTACATGCTGGTGACCACCATTGATCCGAAAATTCAGATTCATGGGGAAAGCGCGATCAGATCTCAAATTCGGCGATTCAGCAGTCGCGGAGTTCGAAACGGCGCATTGATTTCTTTGGGGTCGGACGGCGCTGTCAAAGCGCTCGTGCCGACAGGAAATCGGGAATTCAGTCAGATGGATCACGTGTTTCAGGTCGCCCGTCCACCGGCTTCAACAATCAAGCCACTGATCTATCTGCTGGCACTCCAGCAAGGTTGGCGCATGAGCGACTATATTTCTGGCGAGCGGTTCGTCGAATCGAATTGGTCGCCCAAAAACCACGACGGACAGTATCCAGAACGCATCACGCTTCGCGCTGCTCTCGCATTCAGCTACAACACGCCCGCGATTAGGCTCTTGCGAAGCGTTGGCCATGAAAAAATGAAAATCGCCGCCCGAGACTTGGGTTTCTTCTACGACCCTGGTCAACCAGATTTATCCATGGCATTGGGTTCTGGAAAAACAACACTGTCGGAACTGGCCGAGCTATATTTAACCATCGAGTCAGAAGGTCAAGTCATGACTGCATTCACTTATCGGGGTGCAGTAAAATCCAATTGGAGCGCGTGTGGCTGGCGATTGCCAGTCTCCGCAACTCATCAACCGGCTGCGTCGGAATATCGAGAATTGAAGGAGGCCATGAAATTAGTTGTCAAGATTGGAACCGGAAAAGACGCAAGCTATGGAAAGCAACCATGGCCAGCGAAAACTGGAACGTCGGATGAATACCGTGATGCGTGGTTTATCGGAACTGCAGAGACGCTGACCACTGCCATCTGGTTCGGCAATAACGGCAACGCCATGGACCGTGTGACCGGAGGAGAAATCGGAAGTATTGCGATACGTCAGTTCCTCAGAAATGTGAATTCAGACAGCAAGGCTAGTTCTGCAAATGGTGTTGCGAGTAATAGGTAAATCAGACGTGCTGTTCGTGAAGCGTCTGGCGACGCGCACGCGCTTCATGACGCTGTTGGCCCCGGGTGGGCTGGCCTGTCTGCTGCTGACGACCCGCAATCCGAAGGTGGACGCCAACCTCTACCTGCAGCCGCCGCACATCGGACGCCTGGCGCCTCCGGAAATTGACGCCGGTGCGCGTTCTTCCTTGTAGCCAGCCGATCGCTCCGGCCTGGCGGGATCCGGAAATCTGAGCACTCAAGCGTTGTAGTTCATACCACCCCGAAGGAGATCGACCATGCAACCCCTCAACTCTTGGCATCAGCCGCACCACTTCCAGACCGCCGTCCAGCCTCCGGCCCACCCCGCTTCGCCCCAGCCGGACCTGGTCTTCCAACGCATCCAGGCCGGGCTTGTCCAGTACCGCGGTGGCCTGACGCCCTTCCCCGTCTATCTCACCTTCGTGCGCAAGGACGCCCTCAAGGGCTCCGGGGCTCCGGCCGCCGTGTTCCAGGTCGCCATCGGCAGCCACCGGCTGGAGGCCTGGGTGGTGCCGGATTCCTCCGGTATGCCCAAGATCGTTCATGCTCAGGGCGGCGCCAACAAGGTCACCGAGCTGACCTTCGTTGATCGAGCGCAGCCGATTGCGCCGGTGGTCGCCTCGCCGCGCTCAGCGCTCTATGTTCGTGCGAATACATTGGCGACAAATGAGTTCGCGACCATCGGTGCTGCGATTGAATCTGCAGCTGCTGGTGATCAGATCATCGTCGCCGCCGGTCGCTATGCCGAGAGTTTCGTCATTGATAAAGCAGTGTCGATCATTGCCGACCGCGTAACTGGAGAGGTCATTGTTGAAGGCCCTATTGACGACTGGATTGTTTCCCGCGCTGCTGGCGCGTCGCTACGTGGAATCTCGTTTCAGATCGGTGTTGACGTGCAGTCTGGTGACCTGCTGCTCGAGGACTGCGATATCACATCGGCGGCACATGCATGCATAAGAATCCAAGGTGAAGGTACTCGACCCACCTTGCGCCGGTGCAAGATCCATGGTGGGAAGGAGTGCGGGGTTCTTGTCGCAAAGAAGGGGGGCGGCCTTCTGGAAGACTGTGACATCTGGGGCAATGTTTATGCTGGGGTCGGGATCACTAGTGAGGCGGACCCCCGCCTGCACCGCTGCAAGATCCACGACGGGAAACAGGGTGGGGTCCTTGCGTGGGAGAAGGGAGCCGGTGTCCTCGAAGAGTGTGACATCTGGGGTAATGCTTATGCCGGGATTGAGATCAGGACGGAGGCAAACCCCCGTTTGCACCGTTGCAAGATCCATGACGGGAAAGGGGGTGGAGTCTTCGCGTGGGAGAAGGGAGCCGGCGTCCTCGAAGAGTGTGACATCTGGAGTAATGCTTATGCCGGGATTGAAATCAAGACGGAGGCGAACCCCAGCTTGCACCGTTGCAAGATCCATGACGGGAAAGGGGGTGGAGTCTTTGCGTGGGAGAAAGGGGCAGGCCTCCTCGAAGAGTGTGACATCTGGGGCAATACCCTTGCCGGGATTGAAATCAAGACGGAGGCGAACCCTCGCTTGAACCGCTGCAAGATCCACGATGGGAAAGGGCGTGGAGTCTTTGCATGGGAGAAAGGGGCAGGCCTCTTCGAAGAGTGTGATATCTGGGGCAACGTAAATGATATTTTGATCCAGACAGAGGCGAGCCCAACTCTGCTCCGATGCAAGATCGGCGATCAACTGATTGCACCAGTGGCCCCCCCGGCGGTTGCCCCGCCAGCGCCGGTGGCGCCGCGCGTGGCGTCCTACGCTGAGTGGGCTCGGGCCCGCAGTGCGCAGGTCAGCGTGTTTGTCTCGGAACTCGGTATGCACATGCCGATGGGCTACATCGGCGATACCACGTTGTTCAACGGTCGCCCGGCGGCCTTGTACGAGCTGCGTCTGCCGGTTCGTACCTACCGCTGCATGGTGGCGCCGTCGGATCGCAACGGCGCGCCCGTCGTGGTGGCGGCCGATCGCCCGGCGCTGAAGTCCGACTTCCGCATCCTCTGAGGGCCAGGGTGGCGTCGGAGCCACGGTCACGGCCGTGGCTCCGACGCTTCCGTCTGTGCTATTCAGTCCCCATCCCGTGATCGCCCGCAGGAGGCAATATGGCCATCGGATTCCCCCTTGTTGTGAATGGAAGCGACGTCTGCGTCGTCGAGATCCGTGCCAGCCTTCTAGAAAGTACCAATCCGGGTATCTGGCTCGGCCGGCTCTATCAGGATGCACTTTTCAGTTCCGGTTATAGTGTCGTTTATGACCGCCGGAAGCAGAATGTCCGTTTGGATCTGCACACCAATTTGGAATTGACAACCACTCTAGATGAGAAAAAATATCTGATCGATGGCCAATCGGCCAAATCCGCATTGATGCTGGCCTCATATTTCAGATGCAATGAGTTGCAAAAAATACTAGTGTCTGCTGGTTGTGATTTAAACCGCAGTGTGCCCGAACCTTTGGATTGTCAAATCGCGCCTCTGGGGGTGGATTCAAAAGCCGCCATCAAAGCAGAGGCCTCTGGATTCGGCCACACCTTGTTCATGCACGAAGACGATCTGGTTCAGGCGGGGATCCCCGGCATTGAGCCCGAGCAATGGGACCGGAATGGCGTCCTGCCGCAGATCGTCCGTATCCGTCAGGGAACCACGCTGCGCCAACTGGCCGAGATTCTGCAGGTTCGTCCCTTTGACGCGGTCTGGCGTGCTGCGGGCGTGGTGCCGGTGGGCGAGGGTCTGGTCGATCGTGCCGTGGCCCGCATCCTCAACCAGCGCACCCAGCACTTCCATGGCCGTGACGCCGCAGTGTCCATCCTCGATGCCTGGCTGCAGACTGCCACCGGAGGAACCCGGCTGGTCCTTGCCCCGGCCGGGGTGGGCAAGTCGGCCCTGCTGGCCAACTGGATCGAGCACCGCCGATGCCAGGGCGATGACGTGGTCCAGCACTTCTTCGCCCATCGTGCCCCCGAGACCACCCAGGGGGAGTCAGTCCTCGATTATCTCTGGCGCCAACTCGAGGCCCGTTCCGGCTCGGCCAGCACACCGCCACCGCACCAGGTGGCCGATCTGCTGGGGGCCGAACTGGCCCGTCCGCAGTCACGGCGCCTGATTCTGGTGCTGGACGGACTCGACGAGGCCGATGACTTCAAGTGCTTTCTGCCGGCCACGATGGGCACCAACGTGTACGTGGTGCTCGGCGTTCGAAGCGACGGCAGCGGACGGATCCCGAAGACTGCCTGGCGCTGGCTGCACGAGCAGGCACCGGTCGAGCCGCTGCATCTGGCCGCCCTGGATCCGGCGGCGATGCGGGCCTGGTTGCTGGCGGAACGTCCGGAGCTGGTCGGCGCGTCGGTCGATCCGTGGCTGCGGCAGTTGAAGACCGTCAGCGACGGGATCCCGCTGTTCCTGCGCCACGTGTTCGACGATCTCCGCGCGACACCGCGTGACGCCCCGCTCCCGCAGTTGCCGGCGAGTTTTGCGGACTACCTGCAAGCCGATCTGGACTGGATGCTGGCGAGCCATCGTACGGACTGGTGGCAGTTGCTGGCGCTCTTGACCTGCACCCGCGGGCCCATCGCCAGGAGCGAACTGGCGTTGTTGAAGGACGAGGAGGGCGACCGCCCGTTCCGTCATCTGTCCTCGAAGCCCGAGGAGCCACGGATCCTGCGCTGGCTGTCGCGGACCGGCGAGGATCGCAACCCTCGCTACAGCTTCATCCACCCGCGGTTTGCCACGGCCTTTGCCGAGGTGCTGCCTGAGGATCTGATCGACCGCGTCCGGCAGTGGTTGGTGGCGCATGCCGAGCGCTGGTCGGAGCCGAAGCTGGACTATGCGCTGCAGTGGGGACTGCAGCATCAAGTCGAGGCTGGCCAGCGCGAAGCGGCCTTGACGCTGATGCGCAATCTCGACTTCCACTGCGCGCGGATCGAGCGGTTTCCGGAGGTGGACCTGCTGGGCGCGTCGCTGCGTCTGGCCCAGCGTTTGCCGAGAACGGCCGAGGACCGGCGATGGCTCTCGGAGTTGGCGCAGTGTGCGCCGCTGCTGTCCACGGGGGCTGTGACCGAACAGGTTGGGTTGCTGCGTGGACTGGCGGAGGACTTTCTGGGGGTGGCAGGCGCGCGGGATCGGCCGATCCGGTTGATGAAGCCGGAGGTCTTGCAGCCCTCGGCGCTGGTGGCGGTGCTCCAAGGCCACACCGGTCCAGTCAATGGAGCGACGCTGCTGCCGGATCGGCGGATCCTCTCGTGGAGTGACGATGGCACCTTGCGGCTCTGGACCGCCGATGGCGAACCACTTAAGGTGCTCATGGGGCACAAGGGTAGCGTCAAGGGTGCACGGGTCGTCTCCGAAGATCGTCTGTTGTCTTGGAGCCGGGATCACACGCTGCGGCTATGGGATGCCGAAGTTGAGTCCATCAAAGTACTTGAAGGGCATACAGGTCCGGTACTTGGTGTAGTGTTGATGCCGAACGGACGAATTGTGTCGTGGAGCACCGATGGGACTCTGCGGCTCTGGACTGCCAACGGTGATCTTCTTCAGGTATTTCATGGACATGAGCGCGAGGTCAATGGTGCCTTGGTCATTTCCGAAGATCGCTTGTTGTCTTGGAGTTGCGATCAGACCTTGCGAATCTGGGAGATCAGTAATAAAACTCCCATTGCCGTTCTTCATGGGCACAAAGGTGAGGTAAGGGGTGCCTTGGTAGTTTCTGAAGATCGTCTGTTATCTTGGTGCAGGGACTCGCTTTGCCTGTGGAATTTGATCGACGGGAGAATTATCAAGAGTTTTGAAGGACACCAAGGGCTTTTGGAGGGCGCTTTAGTTTTTTCCGAGTGTCTTCTGCTGTCTTGGAGTATTTTTGGCACGATGCAGATTTGGCATTTATCCGACGGGATGCTGATTGCATCTCTTGAAGGGCACCCGAATTGGATAAATGGTGCGCTCGCTGCCTCTAAAGATCGCTTGCTGTCCTGGAGCGTTGATAATACGCTGAGACTGTGGAATGCGACCGATATAACTCCGATTGCAGTTCTTAAAGGGCATTTAAGTTTTATCAATGGGGCGATAGTCGTTCCTAACAATCTTATTTTGTCGTGGAGTCGGGACGGGAATTTGCGCCTGTGGAATGCGACCGACGGAACGCCGATAGCAGTTCTTAAGGGGCACATGGGCAACGTCAACGGCGCACTAACATTTCCTGAGAATCGCCTGCTGTCTTGGAGCAGCGATGGAACATTGCGGCTATGGATGATCGAAAAATTTTCAGCTAACTGCCAGACGGATCCGATGTTTTCAAATCCTTCCGAACATTGCCTGCGGTCCCGGATTCAGGATATTAATCTGCGGAATGTGACTGACGGAACACCGGTCAACGACGCACTAATTATTTCTGAGGATCGTCTGCTGTCGTGGAGTCAGGACCGCACCCTGCGGCTGTGGAATGCGACTGACGGAACACCGATCGCGGTACTTGAAGGGCACACGGATCAGGTCAAGGGCGCACTAGTTGTTTCTGAGCACTGTCTGCTGTCGTGGAGTCAGGACCGCACCCTGCGGCTGTGGAATGCGACTGACGGAACACCGATCGCGGTACTTGAAGGGCACACGGATCAGGTCAAGGGCGCACTAGTTGTTTCTGAGCACTGTTTGCTGTCGTGGAGTCAGGACCGCACCCTGCGGCTGTGGAATGCGACTGACGGAACACCGATCGCGGTGCTCAAAGGAAAACTCTCTGTCGTTGGCGCGCTGATCGTCTCTGAAAATCGCCTGCTGTCTTGGATTGACGGCACCCTGCAGTTGTGGAGTGCGACTGACGGAACACCGATTTCGGTTTTCAAAGAATGTGGTATTATAATTCATGCTTTATATTATAAAGATCGCCTGTTGTCCTTGAGTCTTGATCGTACGCTGCGACTTTGGAATTTTTCCGATGAAACGCAAATCGCATCGATCGGCAAAATAAATTACTGGCCTGCAATTGCGCTTCCTGTTTCTGAAGATTGCATGTTATCATTCAGTGAAAATAATTTAATATTATGGAAATTGACCGATGGATCCATTATTGCAATGCTCCAAGGGCATGTAGACAGAGTTAATGGCGCGCTACTTATATCTGCCGATAGATTGTTGTCTTGGAGTCGAGACAAGACTCTGCGGCTATGGAGTATATTTGACGGCAAAGTCGTCACAGTGTTTGAAGGACACGCGAGTAGCATCTTGGGCGCACTGCTAGTTCCCGAAAGTCGTTTATTGTCCTGGGGTAGCGACGGAACCCTGCGATTGTGGAATCTGTCTGGCGACATGATTTCAGTCTGGGTACAGCCACACGGCCCGATTTCAAAAGTTATCCACCTGAGCCCCAGTCGCGTAGCGGTGTTGGCTGGCTCCCGTTTGATGTTCGTCGACATTGGATCAACACATGCCTGAGAACCGCACTTCCGAACTGACCTGGTTGCAAGCGGACGTGGACTGGATGCGGGAGAGCGATCGCGCGGACTGGTTGCAGCTGCTGGCGCTGCTGACCCGCACCCGGGGCCCCATCGCGAGGACCGAACTGGCGATGCTGAAGGACGAGAGTCTGTCAAACGAACTGTGTAACTGCGGGTGATATTTACACGGCGACCAGCGGCACACGCTCTTCGCCAAACACGACCTGGAACCGTCGAGCGCCGGTCGCCAGTGATGGATCGCCTTCCAGCGCTGGCTGACCTCGCGGATCGCCAGGTACAGCGCCTTCATCGCCGCCTCGTCGTTCGGGAAGATGCGCCGGTTGCGCGTGTACTTGCGCATCGTCATGTTGAGCGACTCGATCGCGTTGGTGGTGTAGGTGATCCTGCGGATCTCCGGCGACCACTGGAACAGCGGCGCCACGTTGCCCCAGGCGTTGCGCCAGACGCGAACCGCACCGCGGCACTTCGGGCCCCAGTCGGCCTCGAACGCCTCCAGCTCGCGCTCGGCTTCCGCCAGAGTCGCCGACTGGTAAATGCGCTTCAGCGCCGCAGCCACCGCCTTCATGTCCTTGGCCGCCACGTAGCGCATCGACGCGCGCACCAGATGCACGATGCACTGCTGCGTCAGCGTCTTCGGGAACGCCGCTGTGACCGCCTCCGGCAAGCCCTTCAGGCCGTCCATGCAGGCGATGTAGATGTCCTGCACGCCGCGATGGCGCAGCTCGTTGAGCACGCCGAGCCAGAACTTCGCCCCCTCGCTCTCGGCCAGCCACAGGCCCAGCACCTCCTTTTCGCCGCGCAGATTCACCGCCAGCGCCACGTGCGCCGATTTGTTGAGCACCCTGCTTGCCCTGCTTGACCTTCAGCACCAGACCGTCCAGCCACACCACCGGATACACCGCCTCCAGCGGTCGCTCCTGCCAGGCGCGGACCTCCTCCAGAATGCCGTCCGTCACCTGCGCAATCAGCGCGTGCGAGACCTCCACCCCGTACAGATCACGTAACGCGCCTTCGATGTCGCGCGTGGTCATGCCTTTGGCATACAGCGCGAGAATCTTGTCCTCGAAATCACCCAGCCGCGTCTGCCGCTTCTTCACCAGCTGCGGCTCGAAACTGCCCGCACGATCGCGGGGAATGGCCACCTCCAGCTCGCCGAACGTGCCCTTCACCGTCTTCCCGGAACTGCCGTTGCGGCTGTTCCGGCGCTCCCCCGGCGGCGACTTGGCGTGCGGCTCGAAGCCCAGATGCGCCGTCATCTCCTCCTGCAGCCCGCGGTTGATTACCCGCTGCATCAGCGCCGAGTACAACTTCTCCACATCCGACGGCGTCTTGCACTCCGACGTCAGCGCGTCCAGCATCGAATCGTTCGGGCTCATCTGCTTGCTCTTCCTCTTCATGGAACAACCCTAGCAAGCAGTTACACAGTTCAATTTACAGACCCGGGGACCACCTCCGGAAATTTCGGTTGGCGACCGTTCTTGGGGTAGATCCCCCGGAGAACGACGATGTTCCAGACCGAATCCTTCCTGATCCCCAACTACCGCGCCCCAGTCGGCTTTCCGGCCCTGCTGGGTGCCCGGGTGCTCGTGCTGCTTGATGCCGAGAACCTGTCCTATGCCCTCGCACCGCAGCAGCAGGATGTCGACTACGGACGCCTGCGGGCCGACCTGTGTGCCAGTGCCGACGAGGTGCAGGGCCATGTCATTGCCACCGTCATCGACGACGACCAAACCGACCTGCACGCACACCGCTGCTTCCAGGCAACGGGCTGGACGGCGCACCTGACCCGCCGGGTGACGGCGGGTCGCTACAAGCGAACGAATGCGGACCCGCAGATCCTGCTGCACGCCGGGCAGCTGATCGAGCGCCATCGCCCTGACGTGGTGGTGCTGGGTTCGGCGGATGGTGCGCTGGGCTTCGAACTGGCGCTGTTCGTGAAGCGTCTGGCGACGCGCACGCGCTTCATGACGCTGTCGGCCCCGGGCGGGCTGGCCTGTCTGCTGCTGACGACCCGCAATCCGAGGGTGGACGCCAACCTCTACCTGCAGCCGCCGCACATCGGACGCCTGGCGCCTCCGGAAATTGACGCCGGCGCGCGTTCTTCCTTGTAGCCAGCCGTTCGCTCCGGCCTGGCGATCCGGAAATTACGAGCGCGCAACGTTCTTGTTCGTACCACCCCGAAGGAGATCGACCATGCAACACCTCAACTCCTGGCACCAGCCGCACCACTTCCAGACTGCCGTCCAGCCTCCGACCCAGTCCGTTTCGCCCCAGCCGGACCTGGTCTTCCAGCGCATCCAGGCCGGGCGTGTCCAGTACCGCGGTGGCCTGGCGCCCTTCCCCGTCTATCTCACCTTCGTGCGCAAGGACACCCTCAAGGGCTCCGGGGCTCCGGCCGCCGTGTTCCAGGTCGCCATCGGCAGCCACCTGCTGGAGGCCTGGGTGGTGCCGGATTCCTCCGGTATGCCCAAGATCGTTCATGCCCAGGGCGGCGCCAACAAGGGCACCGAGCTGACCTTCGTTGATCCCCCGGCGGTTGCCCCGCCGATGGCGCCGTCACCGCAGGTGGCCCCACCGCCGGTGGCGCCGCGAGTGGCGTCCTACGCTGAGTGGGCTCGGGCCCGCAGTGCGCAGGTCAGCGTGTTTGTCTCGGAACTCGGTATGCACATGCCGATGGGCTACATCGGCGATACCACGTTGTTCAACGGTCGCCCGGCGGCCTTGTACGAGCTGCGTCTGCCGGTTCGCACCTACCGCTGCATGGTGGCGCCGTCGGATCGCAACGGCGCGCCCATCGTGGTGGCGGCCGATCGCCCGGCGCTGAAGTCCGACTTCCGCGTCCTCTAAGGGCTAGATGGCCGGGATCGTTTGATCCCGGCCGTCCAATTCACGAATTGAGAGAGGCTCATCCATGATCAACCTCCAGAACACAATTTCAAAAATCGGTCGCTGGCTGAAATCGCTACGTCGCCGATCACCGAAAGCGACTGCTCGGCAGCACTCGCCGCTTCAAGTTCACAGAAGCAAGACCATCCCGGTCGACCCGGATATGCTGGCATTGGTTGAATTTGGCAGTGCGCCGCGCACCGTCCTGCCCATGACCAGCGTCGTCAATCCGCAAGTGATCCCCGCATGCCGGCAGTTGACTGCCAATGCCGGTGGTACCGCCTTGGACAAAGGCCTTGAAACCGCCATGCAGCTACTTACCACGGTTGATCGAAAAATCATCCGGCGCGTCGTTCTCATCAGTGATGGCGAACCTACCTGTCCAGCTGCCTCGTTGATGAGCATGGCCCAGCGCATGGCCCAGCAGCAGATACGGCTTGACTGCATCAGCGTAGGCCCACAGGCAGGGAGCCAGCTGTTGCATTCCATCGCAAAAGCAACTTATCGCGGCCATTTCTTCGCTGCCGGCAACTTCAAGGCCTTGGCCAGTGCAGTCCTGAAGCATGTGGAGAGTGGTCGGCGGCATCGCTTTCGCGGAGCCACTGTCCTGTTGATCGATGCTTCAGGCTCCATGAATGGCCCGATGCCTATGGAGCCACGACGCAGCCGAATTCAGGCATGCCAAGAAGTTGCTGAGGCTTTCGTCAAAGCACAGCGCCGCCTGTATGGTCACAAGGTGTGTTGAATCGAGCCCGTCCTGGAGATGATCATGTCTACGTTCCCCTCGTTACCGACGAATGCAACACCGAACCTCATTGGAATTGTATCCTTTTCGGGATTTGCCTCCATTCGACTGCCGCTGGTACCCATCAGCGACATTCAGGCCGTCAAGATGATTGGCCAAATCAGTAGCGAAGTCGTTGGCGGCTCCAGCAACATTGCCGCGGGCATTCGCTGCGCCGCTCGTATGCTTGCCAATGTAAGCCCCAACGTTACCAAGACGATCATCTTGGTGGCGGATGGCGAACCAAACATCGAGGCAGATGTTCTCGATTCGACCATTCATAGCTTGCGCTATGCATTCATTGAGATCGAATGCATCAGTGTCGGCAAAGCGGTGGGAGCCCGTCGTCTGCGCACCCTCTGTGAAGATGTCGGCGCTCGGTATTGGGATGCGGAAACATACGATCGGCATTCCAGAGAAATCATCAGCACGCTCTGGAAATCGCATCGCCGCCAACAGACAGCCAGTGTGCTGTGCGTAGACTGCAGCCAATCGATGCTGAGTTCCTTCAATTCCAGGATGAGTCGAATCGATGCCTGTCAGCAGGCTGCATTCGCACACCTTGCAGTCGCTCGTCAACTCCACAATGTCCAGTAAGGAAAAACCCATGCGCATCCGGATTATGGTACTGCTCATGATCTTCATCGCCACCGGGAGCGAAGCTCGTGGATTGGCAGGTGCTGTTGCAAGAGCAGCCGCGGAAAGAGCTGCCGAACGTGCCTCGGGAAAAGTTGCCCGTTCATCCGAGTCGGTCATGGCCCGGGATCTTCGTCGGGACGCTGCGACGACCGCGAAACCTACGGAATCGCGCACAGTCCAGAGATTTACAACGCACGACCGTGCTACCCACGAGCTTGAATCCGGTGTGCCGGCCGGCGCCCACATGACCAGCGGCGTGCCGCGTGGCAGAGGAGTGACCGCCGAACGCGCCAGAACACGTTACGGGCTTCCCGCAACACCGGATACCGTCATGACCATCAGGATTCCCGCTGGAACGCCAGTTAAGAAAAACAAGGCACTGGGTGGCGAACCGGGACGAGGGGAAATTACCGCCACGGAAACCATCCCGCCTCAACAGATCCTCAAGGTCCGTGAGCTGAAGCACCGCACGGACAAGCCCGAGAGCCACTGACCATGTTGCAGTTCATCGTCTGGTTCGGCGCGTTTCTGGACCCATCGACTGCAGTGGCCTTCGCATTCGCTGCACTCATCGCATGGTTGGTCGGCTGGCAGCATGGCGCATTTGCCATCGGCGGAATGGCGCTCATGCTGGCTGCAAGTCCACTCTACGAATCGCATCTGATCAACGCCTTGAGCGCTTTACCCGATCCCTATCTCTACTCGATCGCCGCGCTGGTCTGCATCAAGAGTGGGTGGGTAGTGATCGCTGCTATCGCAGGCCCACGCGTCGCCAGCACATCACTGTGGACTACAGGTAAGATCGTGCTCGCCATCATGGTGTTGCCCATCGCCATGGCGTTCAACGCGAGGATGCGGCGATCTTCGGATCAAGGCCTGATGCTGAAGCGCGAACGCCTGCTGCATGTGGCAAGGCCAAGCTGGTGGTCGTTGTCGCTTGGGCCGATTGATATGCTCACACGTCGCTTGCTGGTGACTGACAGGCGTGTGTTGCTGGTTTCCGGTTTCCTGACCAGGAACATGACCGAGTGGCTAAAACGCGACCTTGTCGCAGTAGACCTGCAACAGCGCTGGTGGGGACGTTTAACCAACAGCGGTGACTTGGTTCTGCGAACGCGTGGTCGATCACCTACAACCATTTCTGCATTGTATTCCCCTGGGATGGCGATGCAGGCGATCCGAAGGTAGAAAAAATGAAAGAAAATGAGCTTTATAGAAAAAACAGTGAATTATATGAAGATCTTATTAAAATAAATATGAATAACCTTGTGACAGATAGCCTTGTAGCCAGAATAAGAAATCAAAGAGCATATTATGAGAGATTTCTTTTGTTAGCCAAACCATTTGTATTAGGTTATAACAAAGGAAGAGGAATCGATTTAATTGAAAGATCTTCTTCAACACTGGAAAATTTTATGTGTGACTTATATACTAGAGTTCACGGCATGGGACAAAATGAACCGATTAAAGGCAGAAGCTGTGGAGAGTTTATAACATACATTAAGCTTTCTATTAAATCAGCGATGAATGACTTATTAAAATCAAGCAACTCTTATAAATTAAAGCGAATTGAAGAATCTGATAAGGCAAAACTACCCGAAGGGCATCGAGACAGGGATAAGCCTGCACTTGGGCTAGCTGGCCTGTCAGCTGAAATTAAATTTCAAATGGAAGAAAAAGAAGAAATTGAAGATACTTTTCACATGGAAGAAAAAGATCCTTTTTATATAGAAGAAAAAGAAGAAAAAGAAGATCCTTTTTATATAGAAGAAAAAGAAGAAAAAGAAGATCCTTTTTATTTTGCCTCCAAAGAAATGGAGAAGGAAAAATTTAGAAAAATTCACGGATTTGACCCGGAAACATTCCAACCTGAAGCGCCACTATTAGAAATTTCTGCAAGAATATCAGAATTCTTCATAAAGAAGTGCAGAGAAAAACTCTGCGAAAAGCATAAAATTTGCTTAATTGAATATTCAAAGATTGATCCAAAAGCTCGATTTGATTATGGGGTATATAAAAAAATAGCAGATATAGTTGAACTGGATAACAGGAAAGTTCAAGGAGTGCTTGTCGAAAAAACTGGGCTTGCTGGTGATGCCGATGAAAGTTCAAGCCGTGATTGGATAACGATGGAAATAAATAAAAATTACTTTGGCGAATATAATGAAATAAGAAAATTCAAAATTAAAATAGTTCGGAGAAAAACTATTGAAATTATTATAAAATCTATAAACAACAACTCACTGCAAGGAGATCAAAAATGATTGCCCCATCGATTGAGGATATTCGCGAGCGCCTTATGATCAACATCGCGCCAATGCCGCCAATGCCGATATCAGAAACTCAGGTTGATGATGACATCGTCAAATGGGTCAATTTATTGACAGACCCCGACGGTGACATTGATGAAAAGCTCCTAGAACTTCAGAATATGAAGCCTGGAGTGGGTACGATTGTACGCGTGCCGAGTTTTCGTCATCTGGATCTTGGTGATGCGCCCGAAAGGATTGCTTGCCCGGTCAATATACTGCTCGATTCCGAGGTAGACGTCTTCAAGCCGAAGACTGTCTGGCGCGGATGGATTGTCACTAGAGACATTCAATATGCGAATCACTTCGACCTGGTCCGGATTGGTGACTCCTTCTATTGCGAAGACGGGTGCAACATTATCCAGTGTTGGAATCAAGTGTACGTCTACGAAGGCTGTATCCATGAGGTGATCGGACAGGTGAGTTCGACGAAGCTTGCAGCAGCACGTCAGCTTGATGCTGACTTCCTGAAGGGCACAGTGCCGACTGAAAGTGATGTCGGACGCTTCGGGAAAGCTGGTGACCTCATTTATCGTCAAATCTCAGGGAGCTGGCAGCAGACAGGGTGCTGGTTGGACTGGAACGCTGATGATGTCCGCAAGGAATACGTTAATATTTATTCTGATTTTTCAGAATACATTAACGCATCCGTCAAAAAAGCACTTCCAGCGATATCTGCAACGCCCAATTTGACCACAAGCATACTAAAATTATTTGGGGACGTGCGCACAAGAATTTCTGACGCATTGACAATATATTCCGACACGATTAGTTCAATCTTTACGTCACCAAAAATAGCCGCAGAGCCCGGCGCCTTACATGCTGCTGGCGGGGCAAAAGAAATACGCTTTGATTATATGTACGGCGAATATTTAACGGTGCGCATAGACTATGAAAAGAAAATTGCATGGATTGATCCGGCCTTTGATTCGGGCGGGAAGAATTATAAGCTTTTTTTCATTGACGAGGCCAAAAATATCATCGCTCAAGTCCCAAGAGAAAGTGACGGATTTCTTGGCACCAATCAATTTGGAAGGGAATTTGAACAGCATCTTCCGGAAATTCATGAAGGGTTGGACATTGAGATAAGAGAGGTAATAAATGAGAAATCGAGTGGCCTATCCTAATGAATCGCATACCCAAACGCACTACTTATTGGAATAAGAGATTATCCGGCGAGTTGATTGCGACCTTGGCGGGTAGCTTCCCATCCTTTGGATATTTCCGGACGATGTCGGGATTTCCGGAAATCATGAACGCAGCGTTCATGATTTCCGGAAATCAGGGAGACCTTGCGTTCTTCCTGGTGTCGAGCTCCATGTCTCGACATCCCTGAGCAAAGGAAATAGACATGAACATCACTCCCTTGATGACTCTCACCGTTGACGAGGATGCGGGAAGACGGCAGCACAATTACTATGGATGGAAGCAAGTTCATATTTTGGCTTTTAATTACGATGGGAAAGGGACTGCGCTTGTTGCGCATGACGATGCACAAGAGATAGAAACGCTGGGCGGCGAAGATCTTGACGCCGTCTTGTGTGGCGATCCGGGGACTGGGGTCCGCTGGTATCGCCCATCCGGCAATCGGTGATCAGCACTCGGTGCAGCCTCCGGCAACCTGCAGTGGGCTGCCGGATAGTAGCTCGATAAAATATGTTATCGGGCGTAAAGGGGCGGCAGAGAGGCTGGAGCCAACCCGTGATGGCCAAAGCGCGTGGTAAGTGCGTTTGGTATCTTTCGTGCCATCGATGACTCACGACGGAGAGCCCCGATGTCCAGCGCCCAGAGCACTCCCCTGCGACTCGGCCCCGGCGTCGTCGGCGAGGTCGAGCTGGTCAGCACCACCGACCTCAAGAAGCGACTGTCCAGCGTCCTCGATGGCGTGGCGCACCATCAGCCGGTCGTCATCTCGCGCCACGACCAACCGACCGCGGTGCTGATCTCGCTCAAGGACTACACCCAGCTGGTCGAGCAGATCCCGGATCCCATCGAGGTGCTGCGACAGCAGTTCTCCCACCTGTTGCAGCGCGCCTCGGCGCCGGGGGCCGAAGCGGCGAGCGATCAGGTCTACACCGGCACGCCGGGCGACCTGGCGGCGGCAGCCGGAATCATCAAAGGTGTCTGAAGCGCCGGTCCTGTTCGTCCTGGCCGGTCCGAACGGCGCCGGCAAGAGCTCGATCGGCGGTGCCTTCTATCGCTCGATCGGCCGGGACTACTTCAACCCGGACGAAATCACCCAGCAGATTCTGCTCAGCAATGCCAGCCTGGATCCTCAGCAGGCCAACTCGCTGGCTTGGCAGCTCAACGTGCGGATATTGCGCGAGGCAATCGGCCGTCGGACCAGCTATGCCTTCGAGACCACGCTCGGCGGGAACACGATCCCGGCGCTGCTCCGGCAAGGTGTCCAAACTGGGCTGCGCCTACACCTGTGGTACGCCGGACTGGACAGCCCCGAGCGCCACCTCGCCCGCGTTGCGGCCCGCGTGGCGCGTGGCGGTCACGACATCCCGGAAGCCAAGGTGCGCGAGCGCTACCGATCCAGCCTGTTGAACCTCATCCAGCTGATTCCACTGACGCATCGACTGCAGGTGTACGACAACAGCGTCGAGGCGGTGGAAGCGATGCCGGAGCCGAAGCTGGTTTTGACGGTCAACGCTGGCCGGATCGACGCACCGGCTACCCTCGATGCGCTCCGGGCGACTCCGGACTGGGCGCAGCCTGTCGTGGCCAAAGCCTTGGATGTCTTCGAGGCCTCTTGATCTGGATAAGGGTGGCGGCTGATTGTTGCCTTGGTCTATCGCCCCGCGGGTGGAAGCATGTGCCGCGCGAGGTGCCTGAGCTGTTCGGCGTCGCTCAGGCGGATGTCTCGGCGCTCGGTCTCGATCAGGCCCTGATCGGCGAAGCGGCGCAGGATCCGGCTGACGGTTTCCGGGGCGAGGCGCAGGTAGTTGGCGATGTCGGTGCGGGTCATCGGCAGACGGAACTGCCGCGCCGACATGCCCATCGCAGCGTAGCGGTTGCCGAGGCCGACCAGGAAGGCGGCGAGGCGTTCGTCGGCGGAATGGTCGCCGGCGAGGATCGCGGTCTGGCCGAGGTGCTGGCTCATCCGTCGCATCAGTTCCTGCTGGATGCCGGGCAGCTTCAGCGCCAGCGTGGCCATTGCCGGAAAGGAGAAGCGGCACAGCGTGGTGGTGTCGAGCGCGGTGGCCAGACACGGATAGCGCCCCGGCCAGATCGCCTCGAAGCCAACCAGCTCGCCGGGCAGGTAGAAGCCCTGCACCTGCTCGCGGCCCTGATCGTCGATCACCGAGGTCTTGATCGCCCCGGCGCGCACCGCGTAGATCGCATTGAAGGGCTCCCCCGGCGAGAACACCTGATGTCCGGCAGGCCACGGCCCGACGTGCTCGATCAGGCAGTGCAGCTCCAACAAGGCCTGCTTGTCGTAGCCCTCGGTGAGGCACACGGCCGAGAACGCACAGGTCCGGCAGAAATGCAGCAAGTCCCCGTCGTCGGAGGGCGGGAACATCGGCAGGGGACGTTGGCGCTGCGGCATGTGGGTAGCAGTCGGCGGGCGCCGGAGCATATCGCGGGGTTCAGCGGCGCTTTTCGCGTTGGCCGCAACCCCCGCCGCATCAACCCGCCGCCTCCAGCGCCGTCAGCCGTCCATCCGGCCGTACGGCAAGAAAACGGGCAAGCCGCCCGGTACGAACCTGCTCGACCATCATGCGCAGCGGCTGGACGGCTTCGTCGGCGTTTGGCGCATGACCGCCTCGTCCGGCCATCGCGGCGACGAACAACATGTCCCACGCCCCGGCGATGCCGGCAGCTTCGGTCTGGAGGGCGGCAAAGCTGCCGATTTCCGCCGGCAGTCGATCCACGCAGACGGTGGGTCGGAGGTGTCCGCCTTCACCGCGTTCGAAGGCCAACCGTTGCGCGGTACTGGCGCCCTCGGGCAGTTCGGCCACGGCGAAGACCAGCAGCAAGCGCTGCGGCTGCTCCTGCCGGCTGGACGCGGCAAGCAGGTCGTCAAAGGTTTCCATCCACTGTTCTCCACTGAATTTCTTTCGGTGATCAGCCATCGCACCCGGCAAACATCCCGCAAGGCCTTTCCTGTCACAGCCATTCGCGAGCGAACACCTCCGCGGACAGCGCCGGCGCATACAGATAGCCCTGCGCGATGCGACAGCCCAACTCGCGCAGCCGTCGGGCATGCGCCTGGCTTTCGACGCCTTCGGCCACGGTGTCCAGGCGCAAGGATCTGGCCATCGCCAGCACGGTCTCGACGATCGCCGCATCGTTGCTGTCGGTCAGCATGTCACGAACGAACTGCGAGTCGATCTTCAGGCGACTGGCGGGAAATCGCTTCAGGTAGACCAGTGAGGAGTAGCCCGTCCCGAAATCGTCGATGGCCAGACTGTGTCCACTCTCCACCAGCCGCTCGAACAGGCGGATGGCAGTCTCCGGATCGCCGATCAGGGTGGACTCGGTCAGCTCCAATTCGATCTCGGCAGGACGGACGCGATGGCGGTCCAGTGCGGCGTCGAGCCGTGCCTCGAAGTCCGGCGCGTTCAGCTGGGTCGGTGACAGGTTGATCGACAAGCGACCGGACAACCCGCAACCGTTGCGCTGCCAGGCTGCCACTTGCGCGCAAGCATGATCCAGAACGAAGTCGCCAAGTGCACGCATCGTTCCGCTGGCCTCGGCGATGCGCACGAACTCCTGGGTATCCACCCAGCCCAGATCCGGCTCATGCCAGCGCAACAGCGCTTCGGCGCCGCTCAGCTTTCCGCTGTCCAGATCGACCAGCGGCTGGTAATGCAGGCGAACACGCCCTTCCTCGATGGCGGCCTTGAGCCGCGTGTCGATCAGCACCCGTCGATCCAGGTCGATTCCATGCTCGCTGCGATACAGGCACAAGCCGCCGCGCAGGCGCTTGGCCTGATACATCGCGATATCCGCGTGCCGCATCAGCTCGTCGGCGTCGGCAGCATCCCGAGGGTAAAGGCTGGCACCGATGCTGGCGGACAGGCGAAATCCGCGCTCATCCACACAGATCGGTGGTTCCAGCGCGCGCAGTACCTTGGCGGCCAGTGCGTTGACCGTGTCAGCGCCGACGCCCTCGACAGCAATCACGAATTCGTCGCCACCCATTCTTGCCAGCAGTGCCGTGCTGCCCAAGGCCGACGCCAGCCGCCGGCCCACGTCGACCAGCACCCGATCACCGACCGCATGACCGCAGCTGTCGTTGACTTCCTTGAAGTGATCCAGGTCGACAAACAGCAAGGCCACCTCGCCGGAATGACGCTGGGCTCGGGCGAGCATGGTGTTCAACCGTTCCTGGAGCAGCACCCGGTTCGGCAACTGGGTCAATGCATCGAAATAGGCAAGGTGTTCGATACGCTTGCGCTGTGCTTCCTGGGCGCTGACATCGGTGAGCAGCACCACACGTTGACCGCTGCCCTGCCCGGATTCGCGCACTTCGCTGATGGCGCAGAGCCAGGTGGCGGTCTGACCCAGCGGATCCACTGCCGTGCGCTGGCCATGCCAGTAGCCCTCGCGCGCCAGACGCCTTTCGATCTGCGGATCCGCGGGGTCGGTGTACGCATCCTCCAGTCGCTTGCCCGGCAAGGCTGACGCTGGGTGTCCGAGCATGCGGCCCAGAGCAGGGTTGCCCAGCAAGAGTCGACCCGAACGATCACAGACCGCGATCCCGTCAGCGCTCGACTCAAAGACCGTACGAAACAGCGCTTCAGTTTCTCGAGTTGCCGCTTTTTCGACGCTCAGGCGCAACAGATCCAGCCACTGCTCGCGCAGCGTGCCCCCGATCCTCGCCGCTGGGTGTTGCTGATCCTCCGGCAGAACCGACACCAGACTGGCTTGCTCGATTTGATCGGTCGCAGTGATCAAATCCACATGCAGACGGCCGCCTTCGCGCAGGGTGAGCAAGGTTTCGCAGGCCCCTGCTCGCGCACATCCACTTGGGCATTCGGTACTCCCCCGCATCAACAACGGACACGGCCATTCCTGTTTCCCGATCAATTCTGTGAGAAATGCAGGATCCAGTCCGCGCGCCAGCACCACTTCGGGTTGCAGGGAGATTCGGGAATGTCGCAAAACCGCCAATCGCAGTCCCGGTTGCTGGGTGATCGCGAAATCCAGCAGGACCGTCAGCACTTCGGCCAGCGAGGCCCGCCGCACCAACAAATCGAGCACCGTCGAAGAACACTGCATCCACTCATCGCGTTGGCGTCGCGCGCTGATATCCCGCCAGGTCACGAACAGCAGGCGCTGATCCTCCAGCGCAATGGGCGTCAACAAGACCTCGACGGGGAACGGGGCTCGCTGCTCGCTGCAATGCCACCACTCGAAACGGTGCGAACCCTGGCTCAGCGCGGCCGCGATCATTTCGCGCGCCTTGCCGGCAGACTCCCGTCCATCGTCCTGATGTGCCGGAGACAGGGCCTCGGGCGATCGACCGTACAACGCTGCCGGATCCTGCAGTCCCAGCATGCGCGCGGCCGCCGGATTGGCATCGACAAAGCAGCCCCGATCGACATCCAGCAGCAGCAGGGCGTCACTGGATTGCGCGAATAGGCGCCGAAACCGCAGTTCGCTACGTTCCAGTTCCGCAGTGATCCGCTTCTGTTCGCTGATTTCGGTGCGAATCGCGATGAATTCATGGGGTCGCCCATCTGCGTCCGACACCGGCACGATGGTGGACTGCACCCAATACAGCCGCCCATCTTTTGCACGATTACAGAACTCGCCGTGCCAGATGCCGCCCTTGAGAATCGTCCGCCACATCGCCCGCATGTACTCGCGCGAATGCAGACCGGAGTTCAGCAGGCGATGATCCTGACCCAGCAATTCTTCCCGGGTGTATCCGGAAATGGCGCAGAAATGGTCATTGACATGGATGATTAATCCACGTCGGTCCGTGATCGCCACGATGGCGTGGTGATCCAGCGCGACCGCCAGCGCCGCATTGATCGATGGCTGGCCTGTGACTGCAATCGCTGATGTGGATGATGGATCGAACATGCCTGTGAGCAACGATTTTTGAGGATGGTAGCCGGATCACGCGTTTCAGTAGCAATGGACGTCCCGCGAGCTGATCTGCGCACCGGAAGCACCGGTGACCCGCCGCGGACTTGACATCGATCAAGGCGGAGCGCGTGGAGCGTGTGTGAAATCGCCGCACTCCCTCCGAGGCTCCGACCATGATTGCCCAACTTCCGCAGCGCCCCAGCCTGTCGCAGGTCGCCCGCATGCAGTACCAGCTGCGTCTGCTGGACCCCAACGCCAGCATTGCGGTGGATTACGACAGCCGTGAGGTGCTGATCCGCGCCAGATTGCAGCGCACCGAGGTCGAGGGCGCCTTCGCGGCACTCGGCATCACGCCGGTCGCGCTGGTGCCGTCCAGCGGGGGATGCTGCGGCGGTTGTGGCTGTGGCTGAGCGGCCCGGACCCGCGAATTCGCTGGGCGGCGCCCCGGCTCGGCCCGAGTTGCGGCCCGCCCTGCAGCTGCTCGCCGCTGCCCCGCATCGACTGCTGTTCTTCGTCGGCGCCAGCAACGTGCTGCTGGCGATGCTCTGGTGGGCCTATGTGCTGGCGGGCGGCACGGTGGCGGCTCTACCGGGCCTGCCGCCGAGTTGGCTGCACGCCTTCCTGATGCAGTACCAGGTGCTGCCAGCTTTCATTTTTGGCTTTCTTCTGACCGTCCACCCGCGCTGGACCAGCCAGCAGCCGCTGTCGCCCTGGCATTACGTGCCGGTCGGCCTCGGCCTGTTCGGCGGCCAGTTGCTGACCTTGGCCGCGGCCTGGAGCGGGTCCACCCTGCTGCTGCATGTGGGCTGGCTGCAGACGCTGGCCGGCTGGATCAGCGGCATCGTGATCCTGCTCCTGTCCTATCGCCACGCCGTCGCTCGCGACCCCTATGTGATCTCGACGCTGGCCGCGCTGGGCATCGGCCTGCTCGGAGTGCTCGCTTTCGGCGTCTGGCTGCACAGTGGCGAGCTCGACTGGCTGCGGCGGATGGTGACGCTCGGCGTGATGGGCCTGTTGCTGCCGATCTATCTCACCGTGGCGCTGCGGGTATTTCCCTTCTTCGCCGCCAACGTGGTCGATGGCTACACGCTGTATCGACCGGTCGGCTTCCTGAAGCTGCTGTGGGTCGGCGTGCTCGGCCATCTGGCCTGCGAGTTGCTCGGACTGTCGGCCTGGCGCTGGCTGCCCGATCTGCTGCTGGCCGGCGCGCTGGGCTGGATCCTCTGGCGCTGGTGGCCGCGGTCCAAGGCGCCGCCGCTGCTGCTGGTCCTGTTCGTCGGAATGCTCTGGCTACCGCTGGGCCTCGGCCTGTACGCGCTGGACAGCGCGCGGCTCGCACTCGGCCTGACCGGCCTCGGCACGCTGCCGCTGCACACGATCGCGGTGGGCTTCTTCGGCAGCATTCTGGTGGCGATGGTCACCCGCGTCACCGCGGGCCACTCCGGTCGACCGCTGCGGCTCGGCCGGGTAGCCGGCGCCGCCTTCGTGGTGATGCAGCTGGTGACGGTCCTGCGAATGCTCGGCAGCCTGCTGCCCGATCCGGCCCCGTGGCTGACCGCGGCCGCCATCGGCTGGTTACTGGCCTTCACGCCGTGGGTGCTGCAGAGCGCGTGGATCTGGCTGACCCCGCGGGCCGACGGCAAGCCGGGTTGAGGTTCAGTGATCTAACGGCGCCGCGGCGAGCAGTCGCCGAGCGTCCTGCTGCAGGGCGGTCCACGCGGCTTCATGGAAGCCTGCGCGAGGTCGCACCGAGGCCAGACGGCGCAACAGGCCCAGCGCGGCTTGATGCTGTTCCCATAGGCGCAGGTAATCCTGCGCATCGACCAATTCGACCCGCCGGTCCTGGCAGACGCCGATGCAGCGCTGCGGACCCTCCAGCTTTCCGCAGCCGATGCACTGCCAGGCGCTGCGGGTCTCCGGAATGTCCATGGTCCGCAGCGTCAGGGAGTCTGGGAAATGACCAGCGGTCTCGATCCGACGGGTTCACGCAGCGCGGCTTCCCGGTGTGCCGGCAGCAGATAGCTCACCTCCATCAGCTGCTGGGTCAGACGTTGCACGGCGTGATCCAGACCGACATCGGGATACAGCTGACGGGCATCATCAAGCGCGATGCGGGCGCGGTCGAGCAGGCGCACATAGCGCTTCAGTTTTGCCGTGCCGGTGAGGGGGCGCTTGGGGTTCATCCGGGGCTCCTCGAATCCAGTGAAAGATCGGGCCCGCGCGACCCGGCGGAGCCGCAGATCGGCCCTCCGTGCGCAGGGAGGGCCCATGCTCGCCGCAGCGCGACGGATTCGCCCTGACCTGGGTCAGGACATGATCAATTCGCGTCGAATCGGATCGGTCTCAGTCCGCATGCGCTGCATAGGCGAGGATGCCGCCGGCCAGATGTGCGACCTCGGCAAAGCCCGCTGCGCGCAAACGCTGCACCGCAGTCTGCGAGCGGGCGCCGGACAGGCAATAGCACAGCAGGGGGCGATCCCGCGGCAACTGCGTCAGTTCGGCCTCCAGTGCCGGCAAGGGCAACAGCCGGGCACCGCCGATATGCAGCTCGGCGTATTCGGCGGGACTGCGCACATCCAGCAGCAAGGGCGCCGGCGTGGCCCCAAGGCGACGACGCAGTTCGGCGGGCGAGACCGTGTCCACTGACACCGTGGCGCAGGCGGCGGTGGCCTCCGCTACGGCCACAGGCTCCGGACCACAGCCCGGGCAGTCGGCGCGCTTCGCCAGCCGGAAACGACGCGATTCGGCGCCCAGCACGTCCAGGTGCAGCAGCTGGCCGGACAGCGGCGTCCCGACGCCGAGCAGCAGCTTCAGCACCTCGGCGGCCTGCAGGCTGCCGAGGATGCCCGGCAGCACGCCGAGCACCCCGCCTTCGGCGCAGGAGGGCACGGCATCGGCCGGCGGGGGCATCGGATACAGGCAGCGGTAACAGGGAGCCTCGGGTGTGTCGCCGAACACCGCCAGCTGGCCGTCGTAGCGGTGGATCGAGGCGTACACCAGCGGCTTTCGATGCACGAGGCAGGCGGCGTTGAGGGCGTAGCGCGTGGCGAGGTTGTCGCTGCAATCGACCACCACCTGATGCGCAGCGACCAGCGCGCCCGCCGAGTCGGCCTCCAGTCGCTGCACCTGCGCCCGCGCATCGAGCCCCGGATACTGCGCCGCCAGCCGTCGGGCGGCGACCGTGGCCTTCTTTCCACCAACATCGTCGAAGCCGTACAGGATCTGGCGGTGCAGATTGCTCTCGTCGATTCGATCCGGATCTACCAACGTGAGCCGCCCGACCCCCGCCGCCGCCAGATACAGCGCCACCGGGCAACCCAGCCCACCGACCCCGACGATCAGCACCCGCGCGGCCTTCAGACGTGCCTGCCCGGCAAAGCCCAGTTCCGGCAGGATCAGTTGCCGCGCATGGCGGGCGAAGTCCGCCCGACTCAGTTCGGGGCTCAGGCTCTGGATCAGCTTCATGCGCGGCCGCTTTCCGGTAGACGCGGCGATTCTGCACCGGGTCAGCGCGGGTCCTGCTCGAAGCCGTCGCGATGCAGGTGGTCTCCCATGGCGAGCTGGGTGCTGGTCATGGCGATCGGTGCCCCACGCCCGGTCTGCAGCCACAGCGCGTGCAACGTGTCGCCCCAGTGGTCGCTGATGTTGGCCTCGCGCAGGTGCTCGATGTAGCTGCGTGGCAAGGTCTGGTAATACAGCGTCGCGCGGATGCGTTCGGTGCCGGCAGGCAGCGGACGGCGTGCTTCGAACCAGTGTTCGCCGTCGGCGTAGTCGTGGCCGACCGCCGGTGCGCCGCCGTCGATGAAGGCCTGCCGCTGATAGCCGCGGGGCGGAATGCGGGTGTCCTTTTCGATGGTGTCGGCCAGCGCCATGTGACCGGTCAAGCCCGGCGGATGGCCGGTGGCTGCGGCAGCCTCCGGGCTCAGGCCCACCAGCATTTCGTGGACCATCGTGTCGGATTCGTCCAACGTGGCGCTGGCGTGGTCATAGCGCCCATGTTCGGCGATCAGGACGCCGTTTGCGTCGTAGTAGCGCAGGTTCAACCACACGCGGCGGCCTTCGATGTGCCCGGTAGGCAGTTTGTGGCCGGACTGATTGATGACCCGCGACACCAGGTTGCCACCCGCCATGGAAAGCTCCAGATCGGCGGCTCGCAGCAACATCGACAGTGCGGTGGCTCGACCGGCGGCAATGTGTGCTGGCTGCACGTCCGGATCCCCCGCCGTGTGGGCAGCGATCAGATCCAGCGAGGGCACGGCGGCACCGGCAAAACTGTGCACCGCCAGATCCTGGCGCGGCTCGCACCAGGCACAGGCGCGCTCGGCCACGGTCGGCATGTGGCAATCCTGGCAACTGGACACCACCGGTCCGCGGTTGCCACCGAAGCGCCCACCCAGATCCACGCCGCCTTGCGCGAAGCTGGACAGCTTCCACTCCGTGTAGGTGCGTTCCAGCGGGAACTGCAGCCACGGATTTGCGCTGTCGGCGGGGGTGTCGAGTGCGTTGTAACGCCAACTGCCATCCGCGCGTCGGGTGGTCGCCACGTTGCCGACGTCGTGACAGGTGCCGCACATCGCGCTGTCGCGATGGAAGGGCGAAACCTCGGTGGCATGCGGGCTGGCGACCTCGCGCGGTCCGCGCCGCCGATCCTGCGGGTCGAGCACGAACATCGCGTTGCCCACATGCTCGGGCACCTCGGCCAGCGCGCCGAGAATCGCTGCGTCCACCGGCGGGCTGATGCCCGGCTTGTAGATCGGGTCGACCATGCTGTGGCAGAAGTGACAGCTGACGCCCTCGCGATCGATCGCGGTCAGGGCACTGCCATCCGCGCTGGCGACGTGACCGTTGCCGACCGCCACCGGCACGTGGCAGCGCAGGCAGAACTGCCCGACCTCAGCGGCATCCTGATTGGCGGTCGCCAGCTGGGCGTAGAACAGCGGGTCCTTGCCGCCGAGCGCCATCAGGCTGCCGGCCCAGGTGGCGTGCGGTTCGGCGTGGGCGGCGTAGCCGCCATGGCAGGCGCGACACTCGCTGCTGCTGCGCGCGTGGTCAACCGGCACCTCCCCGAACCGGGTGCCCGGCACCTGAAAATCCTGCGCGGTGGTCGGCACGGTCGCGGCGCAGACGCCCAGACTCCAGCCGCCCAGCACCGCCAGCCACATCCTCATCGCCTTCCCCCGGAGACCCTCGCGCGAATGCTGGGCGCACGGCGAGGCCCCGGCCTTGATCCGGATCAAGGCGGCTGCGGTTCCACGCCGGCTGCGCTCCGGATCAGCAAGTTCATTGGGACCCACAAGGTATAACCCGTCTATCGACTGGCCCCTGCGCGTCTGGCGTGTCAAAACGCTGGGCTGTCCGGCTTCTCAGGAAATTCGAGGGTATCAACGTGAACGCCACGACCCCATCACCGTTGCGGCCCGCCCACCCATCGTTCCGGGAAGCCTTTGTCTACTGGCTCAAGCTTGGCTTCATCAGCTTCGGCGGCCCTGCCGGACAGATCGCCATCATGCATCAGGAGCTGGTGGAGAGGCGCCGCTGGATCTCCGAGCATCGCTTCCTGCATGCGCTGAATTACTGCATGTTGCTGCCCGGACCTGAGGCACAGCAGCTCGCCATCTACATCGGCTGGCTACTGCATCGCACCTGGGGCGGCATCGTCGCCGGTGTCCTGTTCGTGCTGCCGTCGTTCTTCATCCTGGCGGCGCTGACCTATGTCTATCTGGCTTTTGGCGACGTCACTTTTGTGCAGGGGGTATTCAACGGCATCAAGCCGGCGGTGGTGGCCATCGTGGTCTTCGCCGCCTGGCGCATTGGCGTGCGTGCGCTGAAGAACAAAGTGCTCTGGACCATGGCCGCTTTGTCGTTCATCGCCATCTTCGCCTTGAAGATTCCGTTCCCCTATATCGTTCTGGCCGCGGGACTGCTGGGCGCACTGGGTGGCAAGCTGCTGCCGGACCAGTTCCAGGTCGGCGGCGGTCACGGCGCCAGCAACAAGCAGTACGGCCCGGCGGTGATCGACGACGATACGCCGCCCATCCCGCATACCCGCTTCCGCTGGTCCTATCTCGTCGGGCTGGTCCTGACCGCGCTGGCCCTCTGGGGTGCAGCCACGCTGTTGCTTCCAGCCGGCACCTTGAGCGATATGGGCAAATTCTTCACCAAGGCCGCGCTGGTCACCTTCGGTGGCGCCTACGCGGTGCTGCCCTACGTCTATCAGGGCGGTGTCGAACACTACCAGTGGCTTACCGGCACCCAGATGATCGACGGCCTGGCCCTGGGTGAGACCACACCGGGACCGCTCATCATGGTGGTGTCTTTCGTCGGCTTCGTTGGTGCCTGGACCCAGGAGATCTTCGGGCCAGATGCCTTGCTGCTGGCCGGCCTCGCGGGCGCCTCGGTGGCCACCTTCTTCACCTTCCTGCCCAGTTTCGTGTTCATTCTGGCCGGCGCTCCCCTGGTGGAATCGACCCACGGCGACCTGAAATTCACCGCACCGCTCACCGGCATCACCGCCGCCGTGGTGGGCGTGATCCTCAACCTGGCGCTGTTTTTCGGCTGGCACGTGATCTTCCCTCGAGCAACCGAGGCTGCGCCGTTCTCCGGCGGCTTCGAGTGGTTCTACGCGCTGATCTCGGTGGCGGCCTTCATCGCATTGTGGACGTACAAACAGGACGTCATGAAAGTGATCGGCGCCTGCGCCGCGATCGGCATCGTCCACACCTACGTTGTTTGAGGAAGACCGCCTTCCCGAACGACGAGTCCCGGCCTTGATCCGGATCAAGGCGGCTGCGACTCCACGCCGGCAGGCTGCAGCCCACTGTCTGCGGAGCATTGCCGTGTCCCCCTCGTACAAGCCTCCGGCGATGAACGCGCCATCCCTGCTGCTGGAACTCGCCGCCCGATTGCCGCCGCCTGCGCGCTTCGCGCCGTTGCTGCGCCGGCTGCCGACGCGCTGGTCCACCGTGTCGCTGATCGACGCCTTGCGCGTCACGCTGGCGGTGCCGCTGGCCGCCGGCGCGCTGGACTTCCTGGAGGGCCGGGTGCTGGGCATCGACGCCACCGACCTCGGGCTGGGGTGGCGGCTCACGCTGCGCGAGGGTCGTCTGCAGGCCGGCGAGACGCCGTCGGATGCCAGCATCCGCGGCAGCGCGACCGACCTGCTGCTGCTGGCCAGCCGACTGGAAGACGCCGACACCCTGTTCTTCCGGCGAAAATTGGAAGTGACCGGTGACACCGAGCTGGGCCTGACCGCCCGCAACCTGCTGGATCAACTCGACTGGGAACAGCTGCCGCTGGCCCCGCGAATTCTGCTGGTGCGCGCCGCCCAGGCGGCCCGCGCCGCCCGCAGTGCCCATCAGGCGCGTCAGGACGCCCGGATGGTGGCTCCCTGGCTGACAAAGCCCGGCGCGCCGCGCCAGTAGCCCGCCGCACCGGCATCCGCAGCCGGCATCGGCACGCGCCGGTCGATCGCCTCCCGCAGCCGCTCGACCACCGCGAGAGTCCCTGCAGCGGCCGGAACGATGCGCAGCACGCCGGCGCCGAGCGCTTCGAGCGCGGGCCACTCGCTACCCAGATCGACCACGGCGTCGCCCAGCACCTGGATGCCATTGATTCGCAGCAGCGGCTCGCCTTCGCGGGTCGCCAGCGGCAGGCCCTCGGGATCATCGAGGCAGCGGAAGCCGCAGTCATCCTTGGCCACATCGTGCGCCCGCGCAGTGAAGCAGCGCGCCGAACAGGCCAGCACTGGCCGACCGCGCGCGATCAGTTCCAGCTCCGGCATGGCCTGGCGCACGTCGGTCGCGGCTTCCAGCAGCTGCCGCACCAGCGCCTCGCCCAGCTCCACGCCCGGCACCCAGCGACACATGCCATCGTCGGCCAGCAGCGCCAGAGTGCGGTGGTTGTAGACCGTCAGGCCCGGACCGGCCACGAAGGCGCGACCCGCCTCGCGGCACAGCTGCACGGCAGTCAGATCGTTGGCCTCGACCAGCCCCGGCGCTTCGTGGATCAGCCGACGCATCGCGCCCACTTCGGACTCGGCCTCGACCAGTCCCAGCGTCGACATCACGACCTGCTTGCCGGCACCGGCCAATGTCTCCGCCAGACCCAGCCAATCGCGCTGCCGCAACTCGCGGCGCTTCGAGCAGACGGTCTCGCCCAGATAGACGATGTCGACCGGCCACTCGGCGACCTCGGCATAAAAGGCCAGCATGCGCGCTCGCGGCCAGAACCAGGGAATCGGCGCCAGACTCAGTTTCATGATCAGGACTCAGTGCCAAGCTCGGTGATAGGGACCGAGGGTGGTCTGATGACCCTCGGCGTGCTCCGCCAGCGCGGCCTGCCAGGCGGGGGTCGGCGCCCAGTCTGCGCTGGCGTCGCGCAGGCTGTCGATGGCAGCCCGCCAGACCGCCACCACGCTGCGCACATAGGCTGCACCGCGCTGACGACCCTCGATTTTCAGCGCGCACACTCCGGCCGCCGCGAGCTTCGGCAGGATCGGCAGCGTGTTCAGACTGGTCGGCTCCTCCAGCGCATGGAAGACCTCGCCGCGCACCTGATAGCGGCCCTTGCAGACGGTCGGATAGCCGGCCGCCTCGCCGGGGCCGTAGCAGTCGATCAGCACCTGATTCAACCGCACGCTGCGCCGACCATCGGCGTGCTCTTCCCAGCGCACGAAGCGGGCCGGCGAACACACGCCGTGTCGGTTTGGCGACATCCCGGTCAGGTAGCTGGAGAGCTGGCACCGCCCCTCGACCATGATGCACAGACTGCCGAAGCCGAAGACCTCGACCGGCACCGGGCTCTTTGCGCTGACCTGTTCGACCTGTTGCAGCGACAGTACCCGCGGCAGGACCGCGCGACGGATGCCGAAACGCTCGTGCAGATAGCGCAAGGCCGGCGCCGAGGTCGCCGAGGCCTGCACCGAGGCATGCAGCGCGAGCCGCGGGTGACGTTGGCAGGCATAGTCCATTACTGCCGGGTCGGCGACGATCACCGCGTCCGCGCCCAGTCCGGCCGCGCGTTCCACCGCCTGCTGCCAGTGGCCCAGCGCGGCGCTGTCCGGATTGGTGTTCAGGGCGATGTAGACCTTTCGACCTGCGGCATGCGCCTTGCGGATGCCGCGTTGCAGATCGCTGTCGCTGAAGTTGAGGCCGGGGAAGGCGCGCGCATTGGTCTGGTCGCGAAAGCCGGTGTAGATCGCATCGGCGCCCGCATCGAGGGCGGCCTCCAGGGCCGGCAGGTTGCCGGCGGGGCTGACCAGTTCCATCAGGCCTCCATGGTTGTCGGGGTTCGCAGGGCCGCCCACAGGGTGGCCATCCGGGCCTCCACTGCGGCATCGGGGAGAATTTCCGGGCTGCTCGGCCGTCGCGTCTCCGGACCGCGCTTGCGGGTGGCGTCGAGCCCGAGCTTGCCGCCCAGCCCCGGTTCCGGGCTGGCGAAATCCAGATAGTCGATCGGCGTCCCCTCGATGCGCAGCACGTCGCGCACCGGGTCGGCCCGCGTGGAAATCGCCCACAGCACCTGATCAGCGTCGCGCAGGTCGATGTCCTCGTCGACCACGACCACGAACTTGGTGTAGGTGAACTGCCGGAGATAGGACCAGATCGCCATCATCACGCGACGCGCGTGGCCCGGATATTCCTTGCGGATCGACACCAGCGCGATCCGGTAGGAGCAGGCGGCCGGCGGCAGGTAGAAGTCGGCGATCTCCGGAAAGGTGCACTGCAGCAGCGGCACGAAGACCTCGTTCAATGCCGAGGCCAGCACCGAGGGTTCGTCGTCCGGCGAGCGGCCCATGTAGCTGCCGTGGTAGATCGCGTCCCGCCGCATCCGCACGCGGGTCACGGTGAAAACCGGGAAATGATCCTGAGCGTTGTAATGGCCGGTGTGATCCCCGAATGGGCCTTCCAGTGCCGTATCGCCCGGCAGGATGTGCCCCTCCAGCAGGATCTCGGCCCCGGCCGGCGCGTCCAGACCGGTGTCCGGGCTGTGCCAGACCTGGCTGCGGGCCGCGCGCAGCAGGCCGGCGAACTCGTACTCCGAGAGGTTGTCGGGAATCGGGGCCACCGCAGCGAGCATCGTGGCCGGATCGGCGCCGATCGCGACCATCAGCGGAAAGGGCTGGTCCGGATACGTCGCGCACCAGTCGGCGTAATCGCGGGCGCCACCGCGATGCGGCAGCCAGCGCATGATGACCCGGTTCGGTCCGATCAGCTGCTGCCGGTAGATCGCCAGATTCTGGCGCTGCTGGCGGGTGCCGCGGGTGATCACCAGCCCGAAGGTGATCAGGCGACCGACATCGGCCGACCAGCAGCGCTGGATCGGCAAGCGGCCCAGATCGATGTCGGCGCCGTCGATCGTCACCTCCTCGAAAGTGGCCTCATGGACCCGCTTCGGCGCCACATGCGCCAGCTGCGCGAAGTGCGGCCACTGTTCCATGGCTGCGCGCAGCGAGCCCGGCCAGCGCGGCGAACGCAGACCGGCCAGCAACTTGCCCAGCTCGCGCAGGGACGCGATGGGGCGGCCCTGCAAGGCGGCTTCGATCCGCCGGCGGTGGCCGAACAGATTGCCGAGCTGGGCGTGTCGCGACCCCTGCACCTGGGTCATCAGCAGTGCCGGTCCGCCGGCTTTCAGCACCTGTCGGCACAGCGCCGTGCTTTCCAGCTCATGGCTGATCGGCACCGGCACGCGCAGCAGATCGCCACGGTGCTCCAGGCGCTGCAGAAAGCCGCGCAGATCGTGGAAAGCCATGGCGCATCCGGACGATGGAGTTCCGCCCGAGCTTGTGACGCCGCGAGCGCCAATGCCTTGATCTGGATCAACCCAGCGCGGACCCGCTGGTCAACATCCGCGCCAGGTGCTCGAAGTAGCCGCGCAGGTAGCTGATGCCGTTCTCCCGATCGATCAGCCACGGATTCATCAGCGTGTGGCGCAGGATCAGCAGGCGGCCGGCCGCGTCGCGATCCGGGTCCAGCGTCGCCGGGTCGAGACCCAGCTCGGCGAGCACCCGGGCGGTATCGTGCTCACCGAGCATCGCCGGCTGTAGCGTCGTCACCGAGGCGAAGTACTCGCGCAGCTGCAGCGGGGCGTCGCGATCGCTGCGCAGCCGGTCGTAAAGGCCGCGGACGCAGCGGTTCATGGCGGCGACATCGCGGTTGCCGGCCGGATTGATCGCCACGCAGATCAGGTTGGTGTCCGGCGGATAGGGCACGACCACCCGCGCCACTGGCGCCACCCGCTCGGCGAAGTCGTGGATTGCCTGCAGGAAGGCCTCGGTGTTCAGCAGCGTCTGCCGCTGCAGACGACCGAAATGGCGGTGATCCAGCGGCAAGACCTGATGAGTGACGTAGACGGCCGCCGCCATCGCGCCGGCCTTCGAGCCCTCCAGCACATAGCGGCCCAGCGCGCGGAAGCGGTCGGCGTAGCCCTGACCAGGGCCGGTGGTGAAGACGTAGTCGGCGCTCTCGTCGAGCAGGGTCACGGCGCGATGGTCGCGGCAGACGAAGGCACCGGCACCGTAGGCGATATAGCCCAGCTTGTGCGGATCGATGGTGACCGAGTCGGTCTCACGCAGGGCGGCGAAGGCGCGGTACACGCCTTCCGACGGGAAGCGGGCGTACTCGTCGCGGAAGGCGCCGAGCGGACGCAGGCGGCCATCCGGTTCGCGAAACAGCGTGCACAAATAACCGCCCCAGGCCGCGTCGACATGGACGCCGAAGCCGAGGCCGGCGGCTGCGTGGCGATCGCGCAGTTCAACCAGTCGGTCGATTGGATCGACCGTGCCGAACTCGGTGCTGCCGAGCACGCCGACGCAGCAGAGCACTGCCCCGTTTGCCGTCCGACGTGCGCTCAGCGCCCGGTCCAGCGCCTCGGCATCGGTGCGCATGCCGCGCTCCGGGATCAGCTGCAGGGACTGGCTGCCGAGCCCGAGCAGCTTCATGCCCTTGCTCCATGAGTAATGCGCGGTCACCGGCGCGTACACCACCGGCGGCGCCAGCCGCGGATGCCGGGAAAGGAAGGCCGCGAGTCCCAGGGTCTCCAGCCGCTCCGCCGTCAGCGCCTGTTGCCAGCGGCGCTGTTCGGCCGGCGGCAGGGCGCCCAGCGCTGCCTGCCAGGCCGCGACCAGCGCGGTGGCGGCTGCCGGGGTCAGTTGCCAGGCGGCTTCGAGGTCCTCGGGCAGCCCGGGCACCGGCAGGCCAGCCGCCTTCAGCGCCACCGGGAAGGCCTTCAGCGCCAGCATCAGCCGCAGGCCCTGGAAGTTGGCGGTGGTGCCGCCACTGGTGAGATGGCCGAAGGCGCAGTCCGCCGCCTCCGGGTCATGCGGATAACCCAGCATTCGCGCCAGCTGCAGACCGACCTGCACCTCCATGTCGAGCGTGATCGGCGCGGCTTCGATGCTGACGTTGTTCGGGTTGTAGGGCAGCGTCAGGATCTGCGCGGCCAGCCCCGGCAGCAGCAGGTCCGACACCATGTGGCCGAGGTAGCGCGGACTGTGGAAGGGCACCGAGCGCTTCAGTGCGGCCGACAGCTTGTGCAGCTCGCGGCGCAGCCGTGCCTCGAAATCGCGATAGGCCGGCAACTGCGCGGCGTGAGTCGGAATCGCCGGCGGATCCTCCGGATGGAAATTGCGGCGCCAGTAGACATGGTCGCGCAGGAACTCGACGACCAGCTTTTCGAGCAGCTGGTCGTTCTCGCCGTAGGGACCGAGGAAACACGGATACAGGTCGGGATCGCTCATGCCGTCAAGGATGCCGACGCCACGGCCCGGCGCCCTGATCCGGATCAAGCCTGCGACCGAAGGCCGCAGCGCAGCCTTGGCGATCTGCCCCTGCGGCACGGTGTCGCAGCTGACCCAGATCAAGGACGCCCCCGGCGCGATCGACTAAGGTCACTTCACCCGGGGCTCACCCTCCGGGCCTCCGAGTCGACACGCCTTCACTTCGGTATGGCCGTCGACCGTGACCACCTGGTCACCCGGTGCTGCTGGAAACGGTGGTGCCGCCCGCGTTTGGAAAGGAGCACAAGGTGTCTGTCCAGTTGCACGACCGGTTTGGTCGTTCGTTTCCGTATTTGCGGCTGTCCTTGCTGGAGGCCTGCAACTTCCGCTGCAGCTACTGCCTGCCGGAGGGCTTCCGCGCCACCGCGGGCCGACCTCGGCCGCTGGACGCCGAGGAGATCCGTCGCCTGCTGGCCGGATTCGCCCATCTGGGCCTGCGAAAGCTCCGCTACACCGGCGGCGAGCCCTCGCTGCGGCGGGACCTGCCCGAGCTGATCCGCATCGCCGCGGCCACCCCCGGCATCGAGCGGGTGGCGCTGACCACCAACGGCACGCGGCTGCCCGAGCGGGTGGCCGTCTGGCGGACGGCCGGGCTCACCCACTTGAACGTCAGCGTCGATGCGCTGGAGCGCGAACGCTTTGCGACGATCACCGGCCACGACCGGCTGCCGGAGATTCTGGAAGGCATCGAGCAGGCCCTGACGCTGGGCTATGCCGCGATCAAGCTCAATGCCGTGTTGTTGCGCGGCCTCAACGATGACCAGCTGCCGCAGTGGTTCGACTATCTGCGTGAGCGGCGGGTCAGCGTGCGCTTCATCGAGCTGATGCAGACCGGCGACAACCTCGCCTACTTCCAGCGCCACCATCTACGTGCCGAGTCCCTCGAGGCGCTGCTGATGGCCCGCGGCTGGCGGCTGCTGCCGCGGGCGGCGGATGCCGGACCGGCACGCGAGTACCAGCACGCCGATTACGCCGGCCGGATCGGGATCATTGCGCCCTATTCGAAAGACTTTTGCGCCGGCTGCAATCGCCTGCGGGTCACCTCGCTCGGCGATCTGCGCCTGTGCCTGTTCGGCAATGTCGGCATTCCGCTGCGGCCGCTGTTGCAGTGCGATACGCAATTGCCGCAGCTGGTTGCCACGCTGGGTGGTCAGATGTCGCTGAAGCAGCTGGGCCACCGCCTGGACGCCGGCGAGACCGGCCTGACTCCCAACCTGTCGACCATCGGAGGCTGAGCGATGGACCCTACTCCTGCGGCGGCTCCGGCGGCCGGCTTCTTCATGGCCGATGTGCGCCGCAAGCGCTCCAGCGCGCGCCGCGCGGTGGCGGTCGGCGAACTCCACGCCGGTCCGGTCGCGTTCCCGCTGATCGTCGGACGGCGTCTGCCGAAGGGCGACGCGCTGATGATGGCGGAGGTCGCCGGCATCCAGGGCGCCAAGCAGGCCTCGCTGCTGATGCCGCTGTGCCATCCGCTGAGTCTCGAACTGGTGCGCCTGCGTTGTCTCGCGCTGCCGGATCGTCAGGTCATCCGCGTCTATTGCGAGGTCGCCCTGACCGCCAAGACTGGCGTGGAGATGGAGGCGCTGGCCGGCGTCAATGCGGCGCTGCTGACGCTCTACGACCTGAGCAAGCCGGTGGAGCCGGCGCTAGCCATCGGTGGCATCCGCCTCCTGTTCAAGGAAGGCGGCAAGAGCGGGCTGTGGATCCACCCCGAGGGCCTGAGCGCCGAAGAGCGCGCCCACTACCGGCCCGCCGGACTGGCGCGGCTGGACGGCCAGCGCGCCCGGGTGATCACGCTGTCGGATCGCGCCCATGCCGGGGTCTATGCCGATGAGGCAGGTCCAGTCGCGGTTGAGGTGCTGCGCAAGCTGGGCGCCGAGGTCGATACGCAGCTGCTGCCGGATGGCGTCGAGCCCTTGAGCGCGGCCCTGCGCGCGGCCGCCGCTGCCGGCCTGCCGCTGGTGATCTGCAGCGGCGGTACGGGCCTGGCTCCGCGCGATGTCACGCCCGAGGCGCTGCGCGCGGTGGCCAGCCGGCCGGTGTCGTGCCTCGGCGACATGTTCCGGGTCGAGAGCCGCGAACACACCCCGCTGGCCTGGGTCAGCCGCGCGGATGCCGCGATCGTTGGCGAACACACGCTGGTGATCTGCCTGCCGGGCAGTCCGAAGGCGGTCCGGCAGGGCATGGACATCCTCGCCCCGGTGCTGGCGCATTGCCTCGCGATCATTCGCGGCGACGCGCCGCCCCCGGCACCTTGATACGGAGCACGCGCATGGCCTTGACCCCGGTAGACCTCGCCCTCGCGATGATCAAGCGCGTCGCCGCACTGCTCCGCGTACCGACCGACACGGTGGCGCTGGAGGACGCGTCCGGACGCGTCCTCGCGACATCTATTCACAGTCCGATGAACCTGCCGCCCTTCGACAACAGCGCGATGGACGGTTATGCCCTGCCGGAATCCCTCGGCCTGCCGGTCCCCGGCAGCGTGCTCACGGTGGACGGCGAGCTGGCCGCCGGCGCGGACCCGGCCGCTGCCGCTGCCGGCGCGCTGGCGATCATGACCGGCGCCGCGCTGCCGCCCGGCTATGCCAACGTCGTCCCCGTCGAGGACGTCGAGGTCGAGGCGCGGGATGCGAGCGGCCGGGTCACGCAGATCCGTCTGCTGAAGCCGGTGCGCACCGGCCAACACTGTCGGCGGGCCGGCGAGGACATTGCGCAGGGTCAATGCGTGCTGGCGGAAGGTCATCGGCTGCGCGCCAGCGATCTGCCGATCCTGCGCGGCATCGGCGTCGAGCAGCTGACGGTGCGGGCGCGCCCGCGCGTGGCGCTGCTCTGCACCGGCGCCGAGCTGGTCGCGCCCGGCGGCACGCTCGGTCCCGGCCAGATCCACGACACCAACAGCCTGTCGCTGACCCTGACGCTGCGCGCCGCCGGCGCCGAGATCGTGCTGGTCCGCCGTTTCGGCGACGACCCGGATCTGTTCCGGATGGCGCTCAAGGACGCCCGCGCGGCCGGCGCCGATCTGGTGGTCAGTACCGGCGCCGTGTCGATGGGGCGCTACGACTTCATTCCGGAGGCGCTGCGCCAACTGGGTGCCGAGCAACATTTCCACAAGCTGGCGATGCGACCGGGCAAACCGCTGCTGTTCGCCAGCTTGCCGGACGGCACCCTGTATTTCGGGCTGCCCGGCAACCCGGTGTCCAGTCTGGTCGGCGCCCGCTTCTTCGTGAATGCCGCGATCCGGACCTTGCTGGGCTTGCCCGCCGAAAGGCCGCGCCTGCTGCCACTGAGTGCGGCCGTCGCGCAGAAGCCGCCGCTGACGATGTTCCAGAAGGCGCGGGTGCTGCACGAAGCCGGCGAGCCGCTGCGCGTGGAGCGACTGGCCGGCCAGGAATCCTTCCGGATCGCGCCGCTGCTGGAGGCCGACGCCTGGGCCGTGCTGCCGGCGGACGCCGAGCCGCTGCCGGCCGGTACCCCGGTGCCGGTGTATCCGCTGGAGCCGGGCGGCAGCCTGTTCCCGTGATCCAACCCCGTCATTCGCTGAAGCTGAGACCCATCATGCAAATCGAGGTGCAACTGTTCGGCGCCTTCCGGCAATTCCAGCCGGAGCCACGCCTCACACTGGAGCTACCCGAGGGCGCGAGTGTCACCGACGTGCGTCGCGCCCTCGCCGCCCACGCTGCCGCGCACTGGCCGCGCTGCCCGGCCGGGCTGCTCGACGCCACCGCGCTGGCCTCCGCCGAGGCCGTGCTGGACGAGTCCGCCCCGGCACCGACCCGACTCGCGGTGCTGCCGCCGGTCAGCGGAGGCTGAGATGGATCCGAAGCACTACCGCCACTGCGCGGTCGTCGACATCGCCCGGCAGCCGCTGGATACGGCGGCTGCCATCGACTTCGTCAGCGACGAGGCCCACGGTGGCCTGGCCGTGTTCGTCGGCAAGGTGCGCCGACAGAGCCACGGCCGCGCCGTACTCGGCATCGACTACGACCTCTACCAGCCGCTGACTCTGCGCCAATTCGAGCGCGCCTGCGCCACGGTCCTGGAACGCTACGGCCCAACCTTGAAGCTCTACGTGGCCCACGCCTACGGCAGCCTCAAGCTCGGCGATCTCGCCGTGGTGGTAGCTGCCGGCAGCCCACACCGCGACGAGGCCTTCCGCGCCTGCCGCGACCTGATCGAGGCGGTCAAGCACGAGGCGCCGATCTGGAAGCGCGAGCACTACGTCGACGGCAGCAGCGAATGGAGCGAGGGCTGCAGCCTGTGCTACCGCGGCGAGCAGAGCCCGGCTCCGCCGGCGGCGCATGCGCATGACTGCGCCGACCACCGCCACTGAGCCCCGGATCGGCGTGCTGCTGGCCGGCGGCGCCTCACGGCGCATGGGCCGTGACAAGGCGGAACTCGGCTGGCGCGGGCGCCCGCTGCTGCAACACATGCATGCGCTGCTCGGCGAACTGGGGCTGGAGCGAATCGTGATCAGCGGCGATCGCCCCGAGGTGGACGGCATCGCCGACCTGCATCCCGGTCGTGGTCCGCTCGGCGGACTGGCCAGCGTCGCGGTCGGGCTGCCGGATGCCATGCTGCTGGTCGTCCCGGTGGACATGCCCTGTCTGGACGCCGCGCTGCTGCGGGCGCTGCTCGACGCCGAACCGGCAGGCCCGGTGCACTACGCCGAGCGCCCGCTGCCGATGCGCCTGCCGCTGGACGCAGCGCTGCGTGACTGGTTCCGCGACTGGCTCGCCCAGCCGGACGCCCCGCGCGCGGTCCACCGCCTGCACGCCAAGCTCGGCAGTCAGGCACTGCCGGTCGATCCAACGGCCTTGCCGCGACTGGCCAACGCCAACACCCCCGCAGACTGGGAACAGCTGAATCCATGAAACTGCAGATCGAAGGCGCCCAGCTGCGCTTCCGCCTGAGTGAGGCCGAACTCGCACGCCTGCTGGATGGCGAAACGGTGCTCGACCAGACCCCCCTGCCCGACGGCGCTTGTGCCAGGCGCACGTTGCGCGTGATCGACGCCGACCCCGCGACGCTGCGCTGGCAGGGTGCCGACCTCGACCTGACGCTGCCGCGCATGGCGGTGGCGGCCTACGCCACCACATTGCCCCGTCGGGACGCACTGGGCTTCGTGCTGGGCGACTCGGCGGCGGCGCTGCAGATCGACTTCGAAGTCGACGTGCGCGACAGCGTACGCAGCCGCCTGCTGCCGAAGGCACCGCGTGCCGATGCCTCCTGAGCGTGGCCGTCGAGGGATCGGCCTGGCGCTGGCGGTCCTGCTGACCTGTAGCAGCGCGGGCGCGCTGGCCGCGGAACTGACCGTCTCGGCCGCCTCCAGCCTGAGCGATGCTTTCCAGGCGGTGCTGCCGGCCTTCGAGGCTCGTCATCCCGGCTCGCGGGTGCGGCTGAACCTGGGCGCCTCCGGCGTGCTGGTGCGGCAGATCGAGCAGGGCGCGCCGGTGGATGTGCTGGCCAGCGCCGATCCGGAGAGCCTGGATGAAGCCGCGCGTCTGGGCCTGCTGCGCGCCGATACCCGCACGGTCTTCGCCAGCAACCGACTGGTGCTCGCGCAAGCCCGCAGCGCCGTGGCGCTGCGCGATCTGGCGCAGCTGCAAGACCCGCAGGTCCGCCGGATCGCCCTGGGCCAGCCGACGCTGGTCCCCGCCGGCCGCTACGCCCGCACCGCACTGCAGGCGGCCGGCCTGTGGGAAGCTCTGCAGCCACGCTACATCTACACCCAGAACGTCCGCCAGGCACTCGACTACCTGGTACGCGGCGAGGTCGATGCCGCCTTTCTCTACGCCAGCGACCTGCATGCGCGCCCCGCCGAGGTGGTCACGGCCTTCGACGTCCCAGACACCGGCGCCATCCGCTATCCGGTGGCAGTGACCGCCCGCAGCCGTCAGCCGGAAGCAGCCGCAGCCTTCGTCGCTTTCCTGCTCGACCCCGAGGCGCAGGCGCTGCTGCAGCAGCACGGCTTTCGGGCGCCTTGAGTCCATGGACGCGGTCCTGCCGGTCATGCTGCTGTCGCTGAAGGTCGCGCTGAGCGCCACGCTGCTGGCGGGCCTGAGCGGCGTCGGCGTAGGTCTGCTGCTGGCGCGGGCGCGCTTTCCGGGACGCGATCTGCTGGACGCTCTGCTGACCTTGCCGATGGTGCTGCCGCCCACCGTGCTGGGCTATTACCTGCTGGTGCTGCTCGGTCGCAACAGCCTGATCGGTGGCTGGCTGCAGGAGCATTTCGGCCTCAGCCTGATCTTCACCTGGCAGGGCGCGGCAATCGCGGCGGCGGCGGTCGCCTTCCCGCTGGTCTTCAAGCCCGCCCGCGCGGCCTTCGAGGCGGTGGATCCGCAGCTGGAGCAGGCGGCACGGGTGCTGGGTCTGGGCGCCGTCGCCGTGTTCTTCCGGGTGACGTTGCCGCTGGCCGGGCGCGGCATTCTGGCCGGCGGATTGCTGGGCTTCGCGCGGGCGCTGGGCGAGTTCGGCGCCACCCTGATGGTCGCCGGCAGCATCCCAGGCCAGACCCAGACATTGTCGATTGCGATCTACGAAGCGGTGCTGGCCGGTCAGGATGCGCTGGCGGCCAATCTGGTGCTGATCACCTCAATGACCTGCCTCGCGGTGCTGCTCGCAGCGAGCTGGCTGGCGCCGGCCCGGACCGGAGTCCTGCGGTGAGCCTGCACATCGACATCGACAAGACCCTGCAGAACGGCGAGCGCCGCTTTCATCTGCAGCTGCACTGGCAGACCGACGCCCGGCGCATCGCCGTGTTCGGCCCCTCCGGTGCCGGCAAGAGCCTGCTGCTGCGCCTGATTGCCGGCATCGATCGACCCGATCGGGGCTGCATCGAACTCGACGGCCGGGTGCTGTACGACGCTGGCCACGGCATCAACCTGCCGATGCACGCGCGCGGCCTCGGCTATGTGTTCCAGGACTACGCACTGTTTCCGCATCTGAATACGCGGCAGAACATCACCTTCGGGCGGTACCGCGGGCTGGCCAATCCCTCGCGCCGCGTGCGCGACCCGGCCGTGGAACACTGGCTGGAGCGTCTGGGACTGGCCGGCGTCGCCGACCTGTACCCCGCACAGCTCTCCGGCGGCCAGCGACAGCGCACCGCGCTGGCTCGCGCGCTGGTGACACAGCCCCGCGCGCTGCTGCTCGACGAACCCTTTGCGGCGCTGGACCCGGCCCTGCAAGCCGATCTGCGCGATGAACTCGACCGCCTGCAGCAACAGCTGGACGTGCCGATGCTGCTGATCAGCCACGACCCCGAGGACGCGAGACGCTTTGGTGAAGCGGTCCTGGAAATACGCAACGGTCAGGCGACGACGCGGACTCCGTGAAAGCTGCGGCAGGCTGGGCCTGCCCGGATCAGTGCGTCAGGTGTCTTCACATCAGGTTTATCTAATTGCTGCGGCAACTTGACACAGATCAGGTCGCGCCTGTCGCAGGCCGCCTACAGTCCAGCGTGAATCCAGTTTTCACGCCACCTCCGGATCCCTCCAGGCTCCCGATGTCGGCCACACCGCCCAGCCGCAGAGACTCCGATGAGTTACTTCCTCGACCGATTGAACTTCTTCAAGCCCGCGCCCGAACCCTTCGCGGACGGGCATGGCGCCACCCGCCAGGAGGACCGCAGCTGGGAGGACAGCTATCGTCGTCGCTGGCAATACGACAAGATCGTCCGCTCCACACACGGCGTGAACTGCACCGGCTCCTGCAGCTGGAAGGTCTACGTCAAGAACGGTCTGGTCACCTGGGAAACCCAGCAGACCGACTACCCGCGTACCCGCCCGGACCTGCCGAACCACGAACCGCGCGGCTGCCCGCGTGGCGCCAGCTACTCTTGGTACCTGTACAGCGCCAACCGGGTGAAGTACCCGCTGATCCGCAGCGCGCTGCTGAAGCTGTGGCGCGAAGCGCGCAAGTCGAAGGCGCCGGTGGACGCCTGGGCCAGCATCGTCAGCGACACGGCCAAGGCCAAGAGCTACAAGAGCAAGCGCGGCATGGGCGGCTTCGTCCGCTCCAGCTGGGACGAGGTCAACGAGATCATCGCCGCCGCGAATCTGCACACGGTCAAGGCCCACGGCCCGGACCGGGTGATCGGCTTCTCGCCGATCCCGGCCATGTCGATGGTCAGCTACGCCGCTGGTGCCCGCTATCTGAGCCTGCTCGGCGGCGCCTGTCTGTCCTTCTATGACTGGTACTGCGACCTGCCGCCAGCCAGCCCGCAGGTCTGGGGCGAGCAGACCGACGTGCCCGAGTCGGCCGACTGGTACAACAGCAAGTTCATCATCTGCTGGGGCTCGAACGTCCCGCAGACCCGCACACCGGACGCGCACTTCCTGACCGAGGCGCGCTACAACGGCACCAAGGCGGTCGCGATCACGCCCGACTACGCCGAAGTCGCCAAGCTCTGCGACCAGTGGATCCACCCGAAGCAGGGCACCGACGCCGCGCTGGCCTTCGCGATGGGTCATGTGGTGCTGCGCGAGTACCACCACGAAAAGCCCTCCACCTATTTCCGCGACTACTGCCGGCAGTACAGCGACATGCCGCTGCTGGTGCGGATCGATCGACGCAGCGACGGTCAGCGCGTCAGTGCGCGCTATCTGCGCGCCGGTGACCTGGCCGGGGCGCTGGGCGAAACCAACAACCCCGAATGGAAGACGCTGGCGCTGGACGCGAAAAGCGGCAAGCTGGTGGTGCCGAACGGCTCGGTCGGCTTCCGCTGGGGCGAATCCGGCAAGTGGAACATCGAGGAACGCGAAAGCGGCGGCGCCGAGACCGAACTGACGCTCAGCCTGATCGACGCGAATGACGGCGTCGCCGACGTCAGCTTCCCGTACTTCGGCGGTGTCGAGCACGAGAAGTGGACCTCGGTGAAGGTCGAGGACGTGCTGATCCGCCGCGTGCCGGTGCGCAAGCTCACGCTGGCCGACGGCAGCGAAGTCGAAGTCGCCACCGTCTACGACCTCTTGATGGCGCAATACGGGGTGGATCGCGGTCTGGGCGGCGCCCATGTCGCGAAGGACTACAACGCGATGGTGCCGGGCACTCCCGCGTGGGCGGAGGCCATTACCGGCGTGCCGCGCACCGACATCATCCAGCTGGCGCGCGAATTCGCGCGCAATGCGGATAAAACCCGTGGCCGCTCGATGATCATCGTCGGGGCAGCGATGAATCACTGGTATCACAACGACATGAATTACCGCGGGTTGATCAACCTGCTGGTGATGTGTGGTTGCGTGGGTCAGACTGGCGGCGGCTGGGCCCATTATGTGGGTCAGGAAAAACTGCGGCCGCAATCGGGCTGGTTGCCGCTGGCCTTCGGTCTGGATTGGAGCCGCCCGCCGCGACAGATGAACGGCACCAGCTTCTTCTACTTCAACTCCAGCCAGTATCGCTACGAAAAGCTGGGCGTCGAAGAAATCCTCTCGCCGCTGGCCGACAAGTCGAAATATTCCGGCTCGCTGGTCGATTTCAATCTGCGCGCAGTGCGAATGGGCTGGCTGCCTTCGGCCCCGCAGCTGAACACCAATCCGCTCGCGCTGGTCCGCGCCGCCGAAAAAGCCGGCGTGGCGCCGGTGGATTACGCGGTCTCCAAGTTCAAGGACGGCAGCCTCGATTTCGCCTTTGCCGATCCGGACGCGCCGGAAAACTTCCCGCGCAATCTGTTCATCTGGCGCTCCAATCTGCTCGGCAGCTCCGGCAAGGGCCACGAGTACATGCTGAAGCACCTACTCGGCACCCGCCACGGCCTGCAGGGCAAGGACCTGGGCGAGCGCGGCGGCGTCAAGCCACAGGAAGTTCGCTGGCGCGACGAAGCGCCCGAGGGCAAGCTGGACCTGCTGGTCACGCTGGATTTCCGGATGTGCACCACGGCGCTGTACAGCGACATCGTGCTGCCCACCGCGACCTGGTATGAAAAGAACGACCTGAATACCTCGGACATGCATCCCTTCATCCACCCGCTGTCCAAGGCGGTGGATCCGGCCTGGGAAGCGCGCAGCGACTGGGACATCTTCAAGGGCATCGCTCGCCGGGTCAGCGAACTGGCACCGGGAGTGCTGGGCGTCGAGAAAGATCTGGTGCTGGTGCCGACCCTGCACGACAGCCCGGGCGAATTGGCCATGCCCGAGGTCAAGGACTGGAAGAAGGGCGAGTGCGAGCCGATCCCGGGCAAGACCATGCCCTCAATGGTGGTGGTCGAACGCGATTATCCGAACCTCTACAAGAAGTTCACCTCGCTCGGGCCGCTGCTGGACAAATTCGGCAACTGGGGCAAGGGGCTGGTCTGGGATACCAAGGAAGAAGTGCATTTCCTCGGTGACCTGAATCACCGCGTCACCGAGCCGGGGATCAGCGAGGGTCGGCCACGGATTGAAACGGCAATCGATGCCTGCGAAGTGATCCTGCATCTGGCGCCGGAAACCAATGGTCATGTCGCCTGCAAGGCCTGGGATGCGCTGGGTAAATTCACCGGCCGCAACCACCTGCATCTGTCGGAAGGCAAGGAGCACGAGGCGATCCGCTTCCGTGACGTGCAGGCACAGCCGCGCAAGATCATCAGCTCGCCGGTGTGGTCCGGTCTGGAAGACGAACACGTCAGCTACAACGCCGGTTACACCAACGTCCACGAGCTGATTCCATGGCGCACCCTGACCGGCCGCCAGCAGTTCTATCAGGATCACGAATGGATGCTGGCCTTCGGCGAGGGCTTCATGGGCTATCGCCCGCCGGTCAACACCAAGACGATCATTCCGATGCTGGGCAAGAAGCCCAACGGCAACAAGGAAATCGTCCTGAACTGGATCACCCCACACCAGAAATGGGGCATCCACAGCACCTACAGCGACAACCTGCTGATGCAGACCCTGTCGCGCGGCGGACCGATCGTGTGGCTGTCGGAGGATGACGCCAAATCGGCGGGCATCGAGGACAACGACTGGATCGAGCTGTTCAACGTCAATGGCGCGATTGCCGCCCGCGCGGTGGTCAGTCAGCGGGTGATGAATGGCATGGCGATGATGTATCACGCGCAGGAACGCATCATCAATACGCCGGGATCGGAAATCACCGGCACCCGCGGCGGGATCCACAACTCGGTTACCCGTGTGGTGGTCAAACCGACGCACATGATCGGTGGTTACGCCCAGCTGGCCTACGGCTTCAATTACTACGGCACCACCGGCACCAATCGCGACGAATTCGTGATCGTGCGCAAGATGGACAAGGTGGACTGGCTGGACGGTGAGCCCGTGCCGGCCGCTGCGAAGGAGATGGTGTGATGAAAGTCCGTGCGCAGATTGCCATGGTCCTGAATCTCGACAAGTGCATCGGCTGCCATGTCTGCTCGATCACCTGCAAGAACGTCTGGACCTCCCGCGAGGGCGTGGAATACGCCTGGTTCAACAACGTCGAAACCAAGCCGGGGATCGGCTATCCGAAGGAATGGGAAAACCAGCAGAAGTGGAACGGCGGCTGGGTACGCAATGGCCGCGGCAAGCTGCAGCTGAAAGCCGGTGGACGCTTCCGCCTGCTGGCCAAGATCTTCGCGAACCCCGACCTGCCGCAGATCGACGATTACTACGAGCCCTTCGATTTCGATTACCAGCATCTGCATCAGGCGCCGGAAGGCCAGCATCAGCCCACCGCCCGGCCGCGCTCGCTGATCAGCGGCGAACGCATGCAGAAAATCCACTGGGGACCGAACTGGGAAGAAATTCTCGGCACCGAGTTTTCCAAGCGCAGCAAGGACAGCAATTTCGCCGGCGTGCAGCGGGAGATCTACGGCGCCTTCGAAAAGACCTTCATGATGTACCTGCCGAGACTGTGCGAGCACTGCCTCAATCCGGCCTGTGTCGCCTCCTGCCCGAGCGGCGCGATCTACAAGCGCGAGGAAGACGGCATCGTCCTGATCGATCAGGACAAGTGCCGCGGCTGGCGCATGTGCGTCTCGGCCTGCCCGTACAAGAAGATCTACTACAACTGGAAGTCGGGCAAATCCGAGAAGTGCATCTTCTGCTACCCGCGCATCGAGATGGGCGAACCCACCGTCTGTTCGGAAACCTGCGTCGGCCGCATCCGCTATCTGGGCGTGTTGCTGTATGACGCCGATCGCATCGAGCAGGCGGCGTCGGTGGCCAACGAAAAGGATCTGTATCCGGCGCACCTTGCCATTTTCCTCGACCCGAACGATCCGAAGGTGATTGCCGCAGCCCGCGCCGAGGGGATCCCGGACAACTGGCTGGAAGCCGCCAAGGAGTCGCCGGTCTACAAGATGGCGGTCGAGTGGAAGCTGGCGCTGCCGCTGCATCCGGAATACCGCACGCTGCCGATGGTCTGGTACGTGCCGCCCCTGTCGCCGATCCAGTCGGCGGCGGATTCCGGTCGGGTCGGCAAGAACGGCGAAATCCCCGATGTGGCCTCGCTGCGCATTCCGGTCCGCTATCTGGCCAACCTGCTGACCGCCGGCGACGAGCGGCCGGTGGTAGTCGCGCTGGAGCGGATGCTGGCCATGCGCGCCTGGCGGCGGGCGATGAATGTCGATGGCGTCGAGGATCTCGACGTACTGAAGCAGGTCGGCCTGACCCGCGCGCAGGCCGAGGAAATGTATCGCTACCTCGCGATTGCCAACTACGAAGACCGCTTCGTGGTGCCGAGTGCGCATCGCGAGTACGCCAACGATGCCTTCGGTGAACGCGGCGGCTGCGGCTTCACCTTCGGCAATGGCTGCTCGCCCTCCAGTCCGGCCGAAGCCCTGTTCGGCGGCCGAGCCACCGAGGCCTATCACGTTCCGCCGGCTCGGCAGACGCCAGTGAGGGAAAAGGCATGAGAGTCCTCAAACTGATTGCGGTGCTGCTGGATTATCCGGAAGAACCGCTCTGGGCCCATCAGGGCGAATTGCGCGCAGCGGTTGCCGATCCGGCCCTGTCTGCCACCCAGCGGCGCTCGTTGAATGTTTTTCTGGATCGCCTGTTGGCCAAGGAGCCACTGAGCGCGCAGGAAGACTGGCTGGAATTGTTCGATCGCGGCCGCGCGATGAGCCTGCTGCTGTTCGAGCATATTCATGGCGAATCCCGCGACCGTGGCCAGGCGATGGTCGATTTGATCACGACCTACGAGAAGGCCGGGTTCTTTTTCAGCGCCAAGCAGCTGCCGGACTATCTGCCGGTGATACTCGAATATCTGTCCGCGCGGCCAGCCGCCGAAGTGAGCGACTGGCTGCACCACGTCGGACATATTCTGGAACTGTTGGCGGCGCGCGCCGAACAACGCGAGAGCGATTACGCCGAGCTGCTGAAAGTACTGGTCGAGTTTGCGCGCGGCAAGGTGGATCTGGGCGCGCTGATCCGGCGCATCGCCACCGAAGCCCGCGATGACACGCCCGAAGCCATGGATCGGGTCTGGGAAGAAGAGGCGGTCCGCTTCGGCCCCGAGGCGCCGGCTGAGGATTGCAAGCCCACCCAACGGCTCCCCGTCGGAGTCAAGCCCACGTACGCCACACAGGTGACGCCATGAACACCCTGAACATCCTGCTGTTTCAGGTATACCCCTACATCGCGATCGCCGTGTTCCTGATCGGCTCGTGGTTTCGCTATGACCATGCGGCCTACACTTGGCGCAGTGGATCCAGTCAATTGCTCTCCGACCGCGGCATGCGGATCGGCAGCAATCTGTTCCATGTCGGCATGCTGGCGATCATCGCAGGGCATACCGTGGGTCTGCTGACACCGCATCATATCTACGAGCCGTTCATCAGCGCCCCGAACAAGCAATTGCTGGCCATGGTCGCCGGCGGCATCTTCGGTCTGATGATGCTGGCGGGTCTGGCGATCCTGCTGACGCGCCGCTTGTTCAACCCGCGCATCCGCGCCACTTCGGCAAAACGGGACATTCTGGTCCTGTTCCTGCTGCTGGCTCAGCTGCTGCTCGGGCTGACCTCGATCTTCATTTCGGCCGATCACATGGACGGCAACCAGATGATCCGGCTCGGCGAATGGGCACAGCGCATCGTGACCTTCCGGATGGACGGCGCTGCGGATTACATCGCCGACGCCCACTGGATCTTCAGATCGCATGTGTTTCTCGGCCTGACCATTGTGTTGATCGCGCCCTTCACGCGGCTGGTGCATGTCTGGAGTATTCCGCTCGGCTATCTCCGCCGGCCGTACCAGATCGTGCGTCGTCGCCAGGCCCCCCTGGACTACAGCGGACGGTGATGCCATGCGTCTGAACATCCCGGTCCTGGTTGAAACCGGCCCCAGCCTGCCGCTGGGTGCCGCTGCTGTCGCGCACGAGCACGAACACGCGGCCACGCCCAGTCAGCCCCTGCCCGGCCCAGCGCCGGCCTATCTGGCGGTGGCCGGGCTGCCGATCAGCGAAGCGGAAATCGCCCGCGAAATGCAGCACCACCGCGCGGCGCGTCCGCAAGACGCGCGGGCCGATGCCGCCCGGGCGCTGGTAGTGCAAGCGCTGGTGCGGCTCGAAATCGAGCGTCTGGGACTGGCCGGCCAGATCAGCCCCGAGGGTGCGGAAACCCACGAGGAAGCCGCGATCCGGATCCTGCTCGATCAGGAAGTGCCCGTTCCGGACCTGGACGAAGCGGACTGCCGGCGCTACTTCGAGGCCAATCGCGAGCGGATGTGCACGCCACCGCGCGCGCGGCTACGGCACATTCTGCTCGCCGCCCCACCCGCCGACCCGCATGTGCGCTTCCGGGCCCGCGAGCGGGGCGAGGAGCTGATCCAGGTCCTGAAACTGGAGCCGACGCGCTTCGCCGAACTGGCCCGGATGCACTCGGCCTGCCCCTCACGCGAGCAGGACGGTGACCTGGGCTGGATCGAGCCCGGTGACACCGTGCCGGAGTTCGAGCGCCAGGTGTTCCGGCTGAAGCCCGGTCTGGCCGGCCTGACGGTGGAGACCCGCTACGGTCACCACGTGGTCCAGATGGATGAACTGCAAGCCGGTCAGCCCCTGCGCTATGAGGACTGCCGCGAGCGGATTGCCACTTACCTCGAAGCCCAGGTCCGCCAGAACGCCATCCACCAGTACCTGCAGATCCTCGCGGAACGCCACGAGGTTCGCGGACTGGATGCGCTGGTGGCCGAGGCCGCCTGAAGTCGCGCCGGCACAGGCCGGCAGGCATCGAATCCCCATTCCAGCGCCGTGCAAGCACGGCGCAAGAGCCCTTTTGCCTTGAAATCCGGAGCTTGCGCCATGAACCTGACACCGCAGTACGTCCGGCCGGTGATCCCCCGCGGCCTGCCACTGACCCTCGCTTTCGGTCTGGCCATCGCCACTTTCGGTCTGGCCATCGCCACCCCGCTGCAGGCCAACCCCTTGCTGGAAGGAACACTGTTGTTCGATGCGCGGCTGCGCATGGAATCGGTGGACGATGCTGGCTTCAACCGCGATGCCAGCGCCCTGACCCTGCGCACCCGACTGGGCTGGAAGACGGCGAACTTCCACGGCTTTCATGCCGTGATCGAAGCCGAAGACGTGCGCGCGCTGGACTCCAGCTACAACTCCACCGCCAACGGACGCGTCGGCTTTCCGGTGGTGGTCGACCCCGAAGGCAGCGAATGGGATCAGGCCTATCTCGGCTGGGATTCCGGGCAGGGCACACTGATTCAGGCCGGCCGGCAACGCTTGGCCTATGACAATCAGCGCTTTATCGGCAACGTCGGCTGGCGCCAGAACGAGCAGACCTTCGATGCACTGAGCATCCGCACGCAGATCAACTCGGAATGGCAGCTGCAATACGCCTGGCTGGACCAGGTCCACCGGATTTTCGGCAACCAGCACCCGAATCCGCTGCAGGCGGAAAATGATCTCGATGCCCACCTGTTGAACGGTACGTGGAAGGGCGATATTGGCAGCTTCACCGGCTACGCCTATCTGATCGAGAATCAGGATCTACCGACGCAATCCGCCCGCACGCTGGGCCTGCGCCATCAGCGCACGCTGCCCATCACCGAGGGTCGCGAATGGTGGTACGCCGCCGAATACGCCACCCAACAGGGCTGGCGCCGCGCACCGAGCACCGGTTCCGTTGGCTATTTCAATGCCGAAGCCGGCCTGCGTCTGTCGGGGCATGGACTGCGGATCGGTTTCGAGCAACTGGCCAGCAACGGGCGGCGCGCCTTCCAGACCCCACTGGCCACCGGACATGCCTTCAACGGCTGGGCGGATCGCTTTCTGACTACCCCCGCCAACGGCTTGAACGACCTGCATTTGAAGGTCGACGGCCCCTTGGGGAAATGCCGCTATCTGGTCGCCGCGCATCGCTTCGATGCGGATCGTGGCTCCGCTGACTACGGAACCGAATTCAACGCCCAGATCGCCTGGCCCTTCGCAACCGGCTGGAATGCGCTGGCGAAATATGCCGATTACCGCAGCGATGGTTTCGGCCAGGATGTACGGAAGCTCTGGCTCAGTGTCGAATACAAATACTGAGACGGGATCAGGAGAATGAGATGAACGCACCTCGCGTCTCGGGCGCCCAGCAGCAGATCGCGCTGTGGGCCGGCACCTTTGCCTTCACGATGAGTTTTGCCGTATGGACGATCTTTTCGATCATCGGTATCCGCATCAAGGCGGAGTTGGGGCTGAATGACACCCAGTTCGGCCTGCTCATTGCCACACCGATTCTGACCGGATCGCTGTCTCGCATCTTCCTCGGGGTGTGGACCGAGCAATTCGGCGGTCGCATCGTATTTACCAGCGTCATGCTCGCCGGTGCGATTTCTACCTGGTTGCTGACCTATGCCAGTTCCTTCGAGACTTATCTGATCGCGGCACTCGGCGTCGGGATTGCTGGCGGCAGTTTCACGGTGGTCATCACCTACGTCTCGAAGTGGTTCCCGAAGGAGCGCCAGGGCACTGCGCTGGGGATCGTCGGTGCCGGCAATATCGGTGCCGCATTCACCAAGATCCTTGCGCCGTTGGTGATGGTAGCGATGGGTTGGCAGGGCGTTGCGCAGATCTGGGCGGTGGCGCTGGCGGTGATTGCCATCGTCTTCTACTTCTCGACGCGCGATGAGCCGGATCTGGTCGAACGTCGCGCCAAGGGCGTGCAGGCAGTGCCCTTCATGGTGCAGATGCGCCCGTTGAAGAATCTGCAGGTCTGGCGCTTCTCGCTGTATTACTTCTTCGTCTTCGGCGCCTTTGTGGCGCTGGCCCTCTGGCTGCCGCGCTATCTGGTCGGCGCCTACGGCCTGGATCTGAAGACCGCCGGCCTGATCGCTGCCGCCTATTCGATTCCGGCCAGCCTGTTCCGCATCGTCGGCGGCTGGGCCTCGGATCGTTATGGCGCCCGCAAGGTGATGTACTGGACCTTCATCGGCTCGGTCATCTGCACCTTTCTGCTGTCCTACCCCAGCACCAGCTACACCGTGCAGGGCATCAATGGCCCGATCCAGTTCACCCTGGCGATGACGCTGGTGCCCTTCACCGTGCTGGTCTTCATTCTCGGCTTCTTCATGTCACTGGGCAAGGCCGCGGTCTATAAGCATATTCCGGTCTACTATCCGGATAATGTCGGATCGGTGGCCGGCGTGGTCGGCATGATTGGTGGCCTCGGTGGTTTCATTCTGCCGATCACCTTCGGTGCCTTGAATGACCTGATCGGCGTCTGGACCAGTTGCTTCATGCTGCTGTTCTTACTGGTCGCCGTGGCCCTGACGTGGATGCACTTCGCCATTCTGCGCATGGATGCCCGCCGTCACCCCGAATTGCAGCGCGACACGGATCTGCCGGAAATCATGGCGGCAAGCCGTCAGCCCTGAAGCAGCGGATTCGCCTCCGATCAACAACTCCTTTTCCGAGAACAACCATGGCCAGCACCGAAGCCTCCAAATCCGCGAGCCGAACCTGGCTGGATCGCTGGGAACCCGAAAATCAGCAGTTCTGGGACAGCGGCGGGTCCGCTCAGGCCTGGAAGACGCTGACCATCACCACGCTCAACCTCACCATGGCCTTCGCGGCCTGGTTTCTGGTGTCGGCGCTGGCGGTCCGCCTGCCGCAGATCGGCTTCCAGTTCACACCCAGCCAGTTGTTCTGGTTGACCGCAATGCCCGGCCTCGCCGGCGGCACCCTGCGACTGATCCACATGTTCCTGACGCCGATGTACGGCACCCGGCATGTGGTCAGTCTGTCCACCCTGTCCTTGCTGATCCCGCTGATCGGATGGTTTTACGCCGTGCAGGATCCGGGTACGCCGTATTGGATGCTGTTGTTGCTGGCGTTTCTGGCGGGACTCGGCGGCGGCAATTTTTCCAGCTTCATGCCCTCGACCAGCCTGTTCTTCCCGAAGCGCCTGCAGGGGACGGCGCTGGCCATCCAGGCTGGTATCGGTAATCTGGGCGTGTCGATCGTGCAGTTCGTGACGCCATGGATCATCGGTTTCGCGCTGCTGGGCAGCACCAGTTTCCTCGGCGAGAGCCAGACGATGCTGAAAGCCGGCGTCGAGAGCCAGATCTGGCTGCAGAATGCGCCGGCGGTCTTCATTCCCTTTGTCGCGGTATTCGGTATCACCGCCTGGCTGATGCTGAAATCGGTGCCGGTGAAAGCCAATTTCGCCCAGCAATTCGACATCTTCAAGTCGAAGCACACCTGGTCGATGACCTCGCTGTACATCATGACCTTCGGCGGCTTTTCGGGGCTGGCGGCGACCTTCCCGCTGTTGATCCGCCAGGTCTACGGCGGCTTCGACGGCGCACCGGACCCGCTGGCCTGGGCCTTCTGGGGCCCGCTGGTCGGCTCCCTGTCGCGGGTAATCGCCGGACCGCTGAGCGACAAGCTGGGCGGTGCCCGAGTGACGCACTGGGCCGGTATCGGCATGCTGGTTTGTGCGGTACTGGTCGCCATGAACACCAGTCCGACCTCGCTGGACAGCTTCGGCAACTTCGTCGCGTCGATGCTGGCGCTGTTCTTCTTTGCCGGCATCGGCAACGCCTCCACCTTCAAGCAGATGCCGATGCTGTTCGAACCGCGTCAGGCGGGCGGCGTGATCGGCTTCACCGCGGCGATTGCGGCCTATGGACCCTTCCTGTTCGGCATGCTGTTCGCCTGGTCCTTCGGCGCCTTCTCCTCGGCAACACCGATCTTCTATGGGTTGGCGGTGTTCTTCGCCTTCAACGTGGTGCTGAACTGGTGGATGTATGCGCGACGCGGAGCGGAGAGCCCCTGCTGAAGCGCTAGCCCGCTTCGACCTGCGCTCGGCTCCGCATGACTGCGCTGAGTTCGCGATAGCGGTCTGAGGAAATGTCGGACGTCCGACATTCCCTCAACGCCTTCCTGACCTGCCAGGCGACGGATGTAGTCATCGACTGGATCCCCTGGTCCAACCGAACCCGACCGCACTCAGCGCCAGGGCGGCATATCTCCGATGGACCTGTGCTGGTGTTACCCGCCCGACGGATCGTGGTCGGCGTGGTGCGGTGCGCTGTGATCGTGCAGACCGGGATGCTCGAAGTAATCGCCATACAACTGCACTGCGGCGTGCAGTTGAGGGACGCCCTCGGCCGACCCGGCGTCAGCCGCCATGGCCTCGGCCGCGGACAGCATCTGCCCGATCAGGATGTGCAGTTGCGCGTCGGCGTCAGGCTCCAGTTGGCAGTTTGCCACCAGAAACTGCACCTGGCCGGTGACGACAGCCGCCAGTTTGGTCGCTGCAGAATCGGTCATCTCGCCTTTCTCGAAAGTCGGGATAGCCACTTCCAGCGCAGCATGGATAGTTTCCATGCCCTGGCGCAGTGGCGCATCAGTGGCCCAACGGCCACCGCCGGGCGGGCGCTGCAGCGCCATGCCGGCGCTGGCATCGTGGTGATGCGCATGCTCGTCTGCTGATGTCAGAACCTCCGCTGCCGGCGGCGCGTGTGTGACGGGCGCAGCCGCCGATGCCGGCGCGCTGGTGTCGCGATCTTCGGGCGCGCATGCGCCCAGCAGCAGGCACAGGGGCAGAATGATCATGGACCAGTTGCGCATTGCAGCTCCGGAGATCAGGGGAATTGACTGATTTGACGTGTTTTTGGTGACCAGGCGCAATGAGCGGGGCTGGATCGGATCAATGGCTCACGCACCTGCATCTCGAAAAGGTCAGTCACCCGCTGACGCCATCGACACATCGCCGCAATCCGTCGATCAAACGCATTTTCTTCGACATGTCAGGCCGTCATGTCGATACCATCAACACATCCAGCGCTGGGACTGCATCGAGTCCACCATGCCCTTCGACCCACATCGTCCCTATAACGACTTGCCGGACTTGCCGCCGGCGGTCGAACTCGAATCCCGGCCGGTGCTGAAGGCCTGCATCGAGGCGCGTGCGGCGCTGGCCGAGCTGAAGAGTGTGGCGGCGGCCTTGCCGAACCCGACGGTGCTGATCAACAGCATTCCGTTGCTGGAGGCGCAAGCCAGCACCGAGATCGAGAACATCGTGACGACCAGCGATGCTCTGTTCCGCTATGTGCAGGACGAGCGTGGCTCCGACCCAGCGACCAAGGAGGCGCTGAATTACCGCACCGCGCTGCGCGAGGGCTTCGAATCGTTGGCGCACCGGCCGGTGAGCGTCAGCACGGCGGTGCGGGTTTGTTCGCGTCTGAAGGGCTGCGAGATGGACATCCGTCGCATTCCCGGCACCGCGCTTTGCAACGCGGCGACGGGCGAGCTGATCTACACGCCGCCGGTGGGTGAGGCCGTGCTGCGACAGAAGCTCTCCAACTGGGAGCGCTTCATCCATACGGCCACGGACATCGATCCCGTGATCCGCATGGCGGTGGCGCACTACCAGTTCGAGGCCATCCATCCCTTCCTGGATGGCAACGGTCGCACCGGCCGCGTGCTGAATCTGCTGGTGCTGGTGGAGCAGGGGCTGCTCGACCTGCCGATCCTCTATCTATCGCGCTACATCCTGCGCCGGCGCGCGGAGTACTACCGCTTGCTGCTCGCGGTAACGCGAGAAGCGGCTTGGCAGGACTGGATCCTCTACCTGCTCGATGCAGTGCGCGAGACCGCGTTGTGGACCCGTGACAAGGTCCTCGCCATCCATCGGCTGCAGGCGGCGGCAGCGGTACACCTGAAAACCCACGCCGAGAAGATCTACAGCCGCGAGCTGGTTGATGCGCTGTTCGTGCAGCCGTATTGCCGCATCCAGAATCTGGTGGACGCCGGTATCGCGAAGCGCCAGACCGCCTCGGTCTATCTGGGGCAGCTGGTCGAGATCGGCATGCTCACCGAGCAGAAGCTCGGGCGCGACAAGCTGTTCGTGCATGAGGCTTTCTTGCGGCTGCTGACCAGCGATGACAACCGTGCCTGGTCCTACGCAGCGGCGTCTACGCGCTGAGCAGTCGCCGCGGTGTGCCGCGGTTCAGCAAGCGAACCCCGGCAGCGGGCGACCACGCTGCTGCCGTCCAGTTCGCGGAGAAACGCCAGCAGGGCATCCCGTTCGACTGGTGGCAGCTGGCCCGGAGTTCGACAGCGACCCGAGGCGGACAGCTTCGTGCACGGCGGCGACTGTCGGACGTCCGACATTCCTGTGCTCGACGCCCATGCGACTGGGAGTTATCCCGCAGAAATATCACATGGCAATTTTGCAGGATAACGCCCTACAGCGCTCCGGCCTGCATCTGGCAGAGAACGCCAGATCCGTTTTCCAGTCAAACTGCTGGCGGACGCTCGGCGACCATCGCCGTGCCGCACGCAACCGCCCGGCGACAGCATCGAGCACGATGAAGGGACGATCAGCGGAAGAATGGAGCGACTTTGTCGTAACATACAAACGTTGATCGGTAGAGGTGCGCCGCATGCCTGTCCACACGTTTTCGAGTCGTGATTTCACGCGCGATGTGTCCGCCGCCAAGCGGGCGGCGGCGGACGGACCGGTCTTCATCACCGATCGCGGCCGGCCGGCCTTCGCGCTGCTCAGAATCGATGACTACTACCGCATCACCGGCCAGGGCGGCACGCTGCTCGATGTCATGGACGGCATCCCTGGCGACGTGATCGAGTTCGAACCACCGCGCGTGGACGTCCACGTCAGCGCCGCCACCTTCGAGTAAGACGATCACGGTGTTCGTTCTGGATACCAACGTCATTTCCGAACTGCGCCAGGGCAAACCCAGCCAGTCACCCGAGGTGCGTGCGTGGGCTGCGACACAGCCGACCGGCCGGCTATTTTTGTCGGCCATCACGATTCTCGAACTGGAGAAGGGGGTTCAAGCGCTGGAGCGGCGTACGCCGCCACATGGCAGCGCGCTGCGCGCATGGCTGACCGGCGTGCGTGCAGCATTCGCCGGACGCATCCTGCCCTTTACCGAACACACGGCACCGTTGTGCGCCACATTGCAGGTGCCCAACCCGCGCGCGGAGCGCGACGCCATGATCGCCGCAACGGCCATCGAGCACGGCTTCACGGTGGTCACACGCAATCTGCCGGATTTCAACAATATGGGCGTGCAGCTTTTCAATCCGTGGCTGCACACCGCTGGCACTTCTGACATCAAGCCTTGACCGGCTTCGCCTTCGAGACCAGCCGCGCGATCTCCGCTTCCTTGTCCTTGCGGACTTGGGCCAGCTCTTCCCGGAGTGCGTCGATCATCCGGCTGCGCTCGTCGGCGACTGCCTGTGCGCGGTCGGCTCGGGCGCGCTCCTGATCGCGCTCGGCCAGCAGCACCCGAACCGTCGAGTCCGCCGTCTCCAGACGCTCGACTAAGGCGGCGACCTTCTCCTTTGAGGCGTCCAGCTCCTTCCCGAGCTGATCGGCGAAGGCAGCAGCCTCGATCTTCTCCGCCTCCATCTGCTGCCGGGCGTCCTCGATGGCGCTGCGGGCGGCCTGAAGTCTGGCGTCGGCGAGTTCCCGGGCGATGCGCCAGGTCACCGCGGCAAACTCGGTGGCGGCCTCCGTGAGCTTGTCCGGCACCGGCTCGGTGTTGGCCGTCTTCTGGGTCCGGCGGGCATGCCAATCGGTCATGGCTTCCGAAATGGTCGAGTAGCTGCCGCCGCCGAGCTTCTTGCGGATCGCGGCCAGTGTCGGTCGGTCACCTTCGGCGTCGAGTTGATCGGCGATGGTCCAGATGCTTTCGCGGGTGATGGCCATGCAGTCTCCCTGAATCCGTAGCTTATTGTATGTAGTATGATACACTTACACCCTGATCCAGTACAGCCCACGCAACCTTCCGGTGACTGCATGTCGAAGAACCTGCCAGGCCTGCCCGTCGAGCCCCAGCGCGCGTTGACGCATGCCGAGTTCCATCGGCTGGCCGAGGTGCCGGCCGAAGCGGAATGGTTCGCCAACATCGACAACGCCCGGACGCGCCGTGCCTACGAGGGCGACATCCGCGAGTTCATGCAGATCGTCGGGATCCAGCGTTCCGAGGACTTCCGGATCGTCAGCCGCGCGCATGTGCTGCTGTGGCGCAAGCATCTGGAGGAGCGCGGCGTGCAGGGGTCGACCATCCGCCGCAAGCTGGCGGCCCTGTCCTCGCTGTTCGAGTACCTCTGCGAGCGGAACGCCGTGACCTCGAACCCGGTCAAGGGCGTCAAGCGCCCGAAAGTCGAGAGCTACGAGGGCAAGACGCCAGCCATCGGGGACCACCAGGCGCGCTCGCTGCTCGATGCACCCAACACTGAGACCCTCAAGGGCAAGCGCGATCGCGCCATCCTGTCGGTGTTCCTCTATCACGGGTTACGACGTGAAGAGCTGTGTCTGCTCAAGGTCAATGACGTCTGCGAACGTCGGGGCGTGAAGCACCTGCGGGTGCATGGCAAGGGCAACAAGCTGCGCTACGTCCCCCTGCACCCGGAAACCGCCGGTCGGATCGAGGACTACCTGGAGACCGCCGGCCACCGGGACCAGCAACACACCGCGCTCTTCCGGCCAGTCCGCAACAACGTCCACGGCCACACCAACAACGCCCTCACCCCAGGCAGCGTGTACCGTGACGTCGTGCGCTACGGGGCACAGGTCGGCCTGAGCATGGAGCGCTTCGCGCCCCACGCACTGCGCGCGACCGCCGCCACCAACGCACTGGAGCACGAAGCCGACATCGCCCGGGTGCAGGACTGGCTGGGGCACGCGAACATCGCCACCACCCGCCTGTACGACCGGCGCCGGATGCGCCCGGAAGACTCGCCGACCTTCAAGGTGAAGTACTGAACTGAGTTCCCGACAGCGGTCGGACGGAATGTCGGACGTCCGACATTCCGTGCCAATCGCATCACCAGCATCACAGAACCTCGGCAAAGCTCTGAAATTTCAGCTTGAAGCGGTGATTTGTCGCCCAATCGAGCAAGATGGCATCCGCCTCTGCCAGCGTGATCAGGCCTTCGCGAATCAGTTGGCACATGATGTCGGCAGTGCCAAGGATCACGACGCGATCGTCGATCCGGCGGGCTTCCTTGATTGCCCGGCGGTCGTCGATGGCGAGGGCTGCACCGATTGAGAGCGCATAGGCGATGGAAGCGCTTTCGCCCACACCCAGTCGGGCTGTCGACGTCAGTCTGGCGAACAGCTCCAGCGCATCGTCCGATACGCTGCAGACTTCGATGAAGTTGTCTGCGATAGCTCGATTGAAGCGAACGACCTGCTCCGGGTAATCACCGAGGATCTCGCCCGCCGCATGGTCTGTCACCAGGAAGCGGATCGAGAGTCGGCCGATCAAGTCCATCCGATCAATCCGCAGGTAATTCACCAGAACCGAGGTGTCGGTGACCAGAATGACGGTCGGCTCTGTCACGGAACCGCTCACTCTGCCTCGACGGTCTCGGCCAGCTGCAGCAGTTTCCTTCCATCGATGCCGATCAGCCGGCCGAGGTCCAGCAGACGTCCGCGCGAGATCTCGCCGGCCTGAAAAGCGTCGAAAGCCAGCAGTGCAACCTGATTGCGTAGTTCGCGTGATCCGCGCCTGGCTTCCATCGGCGCTTCGAGCTCATCGAAAAGCTCCAGCGCACGCAGCAAGGCTCTGCCGGAGGCCTCCTGCTCCGCGAACAAGACCGGAGCACCCGGCGAGAGATAGCGAAGGCTCTGCAAGCGATAGGCCGCAGCTTGATAGCTGACGCCGAAGGCATAGGCGATGCGCGCGACGTCATGGAAGCCGATGGCTTGCGAACGCGGTGCAGAGCGCAACTGGCCACGGATCTCACCTTCGGTTGCGACATCGAAGACGTACTGGTCGGTGCGGGCTGGCTGACCCTTGCCCAATCGACGGAGTTCTTCCTCGATGCCGGCCTGGGGCATCAGAAAGGCTGCCGCGAAGGCGTTGGCCCGTTGCTCGATGCGTTCGCTGCGGTTCTCGGCGCTGCTGACGCCGACGACACGGTCACGGTCGAACAAGGCATGGGCGTACTCGTGCGCCAGCGAGAATCGCTGGCGACTGTAGGCATGGCTGGCGTTGACGAGAATCGCAATGCCGAGGCTCGCATGTTGCAGGAACAGTCCGGACATCGGATCCGGTAAGGGGCTGGTCGCCGTCCAGATGCCCTGATCCGAGATCAGTCCGGTCAGGTCGACAATCGGCGCGCTGCCCAGCCCAAGGCGTCGCCGCTCCTGTTCCGCCACCCGCTCACCCTGTCGAACTGCTTCGCCGGTCGTCCTCGGCGCTGGTTCCGGATAGCTCGGTGGACCCTCCTGCTGTTCGTGGCCAAGCAGCGTCCGCAGCGCAGCGGCCTCACGGCAGATGTGGACACAGCGATCCACCGCATCACGTACCTCCGACGCTTCACCGAGTCCGGCCGCCACGCGATGCAGGATGACAAGAAGGTCTTCGTCGGCATCCTCGGTGTCACGCAGGAACCAACCCACCGGACGACGCAGCAAGCCCGCCAGCTGCGACAGCTCCAGCGTGGAGACAGACCGGTTTCCTGCTTCGATCTGGGTGACAGCCGTACGCGGCAACCCCAATGCCTCCGCAGCGGCCTGTTGATTCAGTCCCGCAAGCTCCCGTGCTTCCCGTACCCGGCGACCCAAGGCCTTGCGATCCATGGCGACTCCTGCATTCGTGTCGGCGATTGCCTCGATGATGGCATCAGGATCGAACAAAAAAGCCAATTTCTTACAACATTGTTCGATTCATGCAGATTCCAGAACGCCAGTCGGACGGAATGTCGGACGTCCGACATCACCATGGCAACCGGGCCTCCAACTTCTCGATGGCTTGCTGGACGCGCTCATCAGGATCCTTGCGCAGGCTCATAATCAGCGACAGCGGATCGACCAGGCCCTGATTGGCCAAGCATTTTGGATCGTAGTGCCAGATCTGTCAGCGGGTCGCACCGGGTTCCGGCGCGTGCAGGACCTGTGGCTCACTGCGCTGCTTCCAGTGCTCGGCGGAGACCGCGCGCTCCGGATGGGTGGGGTCCGCCAGTGCCGACTGTGCAGCCAGTGCGCTGCATCCAGCGAGCGGGGTGTCATCGATCGTGGCATCGATAGCCCAGACACTCCGGCGCACCGGGCTGCGCAGCCAAGACTGCGCGCGCTGCCAGGTGTCCCTCGGCCCCTGATCGAAGCGCAGCCACTTCTCGCGTCCGACCGCGAAGGTCGTCGCCAGTCCGGCGGCTTGCAGTTCGCGGTTGGCACGCGACACCGTCATCGGCGTATAGCCGAAGCGCTCGTTCAATCGCTCCGGATGGACATCGTTCTCCCACGGGCGCAGCAGGGCCGCGAACAACAGCGCCTGCGTCGCCGGACTCAGGGCACTACTCGTGATCTTCGGGCGCTGCCGGAAGTGCTCGCGCAGATCCACGCCCAAGGGCGGCAGGAACAGCTGGTTGCCGGGCACGATGAAAGGGACCCGCTGAGCGATCAGTCGCCGGCGCTCATAGGAAGCCAAGGCTGCAGTGACGTAGATCGGCAGCAGTGGAGACGCATGCTTCGCCACCACGTCGAGCTGGCGCCGAATGTCGGCCTCGAGGTCGATCGGTTGATCGGCGATGACCAGCACGCACGGCTGGTCGAACAGCATGATTTCGGCGAAGTCGTGGGCGTCGCGTAGATAGAAGGGCAGCCGTTGGGCGTCCCAGGGCTGGATTCGCACGCTGGTTGCAAGGATGTCCTGTAGGTAGCGCTGGATGTCGTGATGCGTCATTCGGGCCAACTGTAACACTTTGAAAGACACTAACATGATGAATGTTAGTGTTACAAATCCATGTTAAGTATATGATTTTATTTTGATTGACTGGGAATTGTGGCCCTCGGAATCACCAATGTCGGACGTCCGACATTCCACGCACTGACCGCACTCGACCTTTCGAGGACAGCTGTCGGTTCGCCGCCAACCTTGTGGGCAGCGTGATGTCCATCAGACCGCGCAAGGCGCGCAAGCCGGTGGCCGCAGGCATCGCCCATATCTCACGGACTCAGCAATCGATGTCGGACGTCCGACATCCAGCGCCTCAACCGAAGGCATCGAGGTCAAGGCGTTGACCTTGCGCTGCTCCTCGATGAAGCGAGCTGCCCGATCCGGCATGCGTAACCCATGGCAGTACAGCAACGCTGGCAGGTCCGCGATCTGTCGCGCCAGATCGACAGCGGACTGTTCGAGCGCGTGGTGCTCAACCCGCCAAAACTCTCGACAGCGTTGAGAGAGTCTCTGCCTCATTTGCAGCAGCAGGTTCACTGGTAGTCCTGGAAGTCAGAAGACGGTGTACTGAAGTCTTCGGCGATCCAGACATGGCCACGGGCTACCCGGCTGGCGCGGTTGACGGAGCCCGCTTGCCTGCCGCTTGCGTTCGAGGAACAGCACGAAGTCGAGCACCTCGGCCACGATGGATTCCGGCAGCTGCTTGAGATGCTGGTAAACAAGTTCGGCCTGGCTCATGGCAGGACTCCTGGATCGTTGACTGTATTGAACGGATCGGGCACTCCGCACGCTCGATCGTAGTTGACACTGGGGTAGGCGCAGCTAGCAGGCCCGATAGCGGTTGTCATCGAGGAAGCCTCGTCAGTCCGACATCGGGCTTCGGGCTCCGATGCCCGAAACATTCGGACCATCAAGCCGGCAGCAGTCAGACCATCGGTAAATATGTCGGCTACGCGCGGCCATCAGCAACTTTTCTTCCGAAATGCAGCGTCTTCCACCTCACTGGGCGGCAGGACTTCAAGTGAGCCTCACAGAAGGTCGCGAGAATATGCGTCTCTTCGGCCATGGAGCGAACTTGTGACCCGGTAGTGCTGGTCGTCGCGTCAAGCTTATCTAAAAAATCGACCATCCGCGTCAACGTCTCGCCGATCATTCGCGACTCGCTACGCATCCCCAGATACTCAATGACCGCAATGCGGATCAAGGCCGACCGGGTCACGTTCCGATCCCCACAGAGCCTGTCGACAGCTTCCAAGATCGTGTCATCGAGTCGGACGTGGACCACCGCCATGCGAAACCTACGTGTTACAGACGTGATACAGAACTGATGCCGTGTGATACACGAAAAAACGTTACGAATCAAGCATGTAAGGCCATAAATTTAGGCAACCGTCACACGGTTCCTTTATGTTCCATTATGACTTAACCCATGCTTCGGTAAGTGCCACGGACATTGCCACGCGACACGCCACGACACAGCTACGAAGCTGCCTGTTGCACGAACGCTGCGCCTCACACAGCCTCATAGCTGACACGTAGCAAAACCGAGGCTGCCACGAAGCTGCCACGCAAATGCTTCGATTAGCAACGACATGCAACACTTAGGTATAATCGGCTTCCACCGAGACAAGACAAACCAGATGCTGAAACTTCCAGATAAACCCGCAATCGTAGTCTCAGAGTTACGCGCAAGCATCGAAGCTCGTTTCGAAGAAATCCAAGAGGCGCGTGCAAAAGGCTACTCGGCAGATCAAATTGCCGAAGCACTGGCGCACGACGGAATCAAGATCAACGGCCCTACACTTCGTTCCTATCTTCAAAGAATAAAGGCTCGCAAAAAGGAGCAAGTCAAGCCAGTTGCCACATCACAGACGCAACTACCGGCACCACCCAGATTTCAGATGAGAAAAGGGCCCGTTGAATGACAGGTGCTGGAAATATTTTCTCAGTCTCGAATACTTCAAGTCAGATCATTTCCGGAATAGCCGCATGGTCTCCCTTGCAAGCGATCAAGGCAGCTGACCACGACCAGCCCGACCAGTCTCTCGGCTGCGGTTGGGCCCATCGCAACCGTTGGTTGCTGCGTGATCCACTCATGCCTGATGAAGCCTCCAACACGCACTGAGCGGCTTTCACGCAGACCCTCTGTATCCCTCAGGGGGTGCATGCCGAAACGCTCCCACAGCGCACGACAGCCACCTGCTTCGATGCGCAAGTCCTAGGTGCTCGAGCAGCCTGCCAACGACAGCAGGGGGGTGAAGGTTTGTGGGTTGCTGCCTTCGAACACACGGGTGTGGTGTATAGAAAACATTAGAAAACCTATTAGAGCCCCCGCGAATGTGACTCAAGGCATTGAATTTAAAGAACTTTTCCGGGATGTCACTTAAGCCAAACCCCACACTGACTTAAGCCAAACCCCACAGTTCCTTAAGCCAAACCCCACACCTGGGCAGGTCCACTTAAGCCAAACCCCACACCCGACGGAAGTCGCTTAAGCCAAACCCCACGCTTCCAGGCGTGCCGGAGGGTAGGCCACGCTCTGTGCCTCCACTTAAGCCAAACCCCACATCGAGGTGCTGCGTCGCGTCAGCCGGACCCGATGGCGCAGCGGTCATCGACGCTGCTGGTCCTCGCGAGAGGTCGGCGATGTCGGACGTCCGACATCACCGCTTCGATTCGAGCCAGGCCTCGAAGGAGGGAAGCGGCAGGCGTTCCCGGAGCAGCCGACGTTCGGCAATCTGCAGGAGCAGGCCGTGGCCCATCGCGTCCGGACTGCGCATGTCTTCGGGCAGGTTGCCGACGGCTTCGCTTCGAAGCGCCTTCAGATCGCCGGGGGACATGGCCTCCATGTGCCGAAACACTTCGCTGCGAATGACGTCTTCGTAGTCGGCCAGTTGTCTTTCGTAGCGGCGTTGCTTCTCGGCTTCCTCAGTTTGCCGGCAGGCTTCCGTGCGTAGGTCTCTGCCGGCTTGCCACTTGGGCAGAAAGGTTTCGAGGGCGCGAAAAGAATGCATCTTGAATTTCGTCTTCGGCGCTTCGGCAATGGCGAATTCAATTAATTCACGGACCGCGCTGTCACCAAATTTTTTGATAAGTTCCTTGGCGTAATCGGTGTCCTTGGCGGAAATGATGCCGTCGTCATTGTCGAGTCGGCCATGCAGCTTGATGTAGAAGCTCTTGGCGATCTCGTAAGGACGCTGGATCTCCTGTTGATCCGAGGACTGCTGGAACTGGAGGACGCGGGCCTTGGTGCCGAGGTAGAAGAGTTCGTAGTCCTGGAAGAAGCTCTGGCCCGGCCGGAACACCAGCTTCCAGCCGCTGTCCGCCTTTTTTTCCACGGCATAGCTTTGAACGATGCCCAGAGACTTGAGGGCATCCAGATGAGTGCCGAGTTGCTGCAGAATCAGCGATCGGTATTTCTGTGGCTTGAGCCCGCCTAGCCATTCCTCGCAAATCGCGCTGTAGTCTTTCTCGAACTTGAGTGAGTTCCGGTCATACTTGTCTTCATAGAGGTTCGAGAAATGCAGGTAGATTCGTTTGTACAACGCTGCAGTCAGCGGCTCCAGCTTGCTGACACACTCCCAGTTGAAGATGATAAAATGACCTTTTCGCATGCTGCTCATGACCACCGGATGCAGGGTCAGGATGGCACTGCTGATCTTTTTTGGTGATAGGGCATCGCCGCTGGCAATGAATCCGCTGGTCGAAAAGAGGCTGAAGCGAACGCTCTGATAAGTCTCTGCGGAATCTTCGCGATAGAGCAGCAGTTCGACCTTGGTGTCTTCGAGTTGACGAATGGCGCGAACGAGGTCCTTCGCATCCTGACCGCCGATGATGTCGCGACCGACCAGACGCGCCAGTTCTCGATAGGAGAACGAGACGGTATCAGGGAAAGGACGGCCTTCCAGAGTGACCTTGCGAAAGGCTGCCTGCAGCACCTTGTAGGCTAGGCTCGACGGATGGCCGTGCCGGGACACGTCGATGATCAGGCCCCGATTTCCATCGCGGTACTGGAAGACGCCGGTGCGTGATCCAACGGCATGCTTGTCGAAGCAGAAATAGCGTCCTTCAAGGCGGACGACGTTCAACTCCTCGAGGAGGACGTTGCGATTCTTGGCGATGAGGTCTTTGGGCATGGGCATAGGTAGGCAATGTCGGACGTCCGACATCAGGCATCGATGAACTGGCGAAGGTAGGTACGGACGGCGGCCTGGGCTTCTGGATCGATCGAGCCCAGTCGACGCTGCAGGGAACTGATGTCGAAGGTCGCCAGCTTGGCGGTGCGGACCTTCGAGGGTTTCGGCAGGCCGATGTCGGCCCAGTTGATGATGTCGACGTCGCCCGGCATCTGATCGTCGACGCTGGTGATCATGGCCACGATGACGTGCCCGGTCCGGCGATGAGCATCGCTGGTGACCACGAGGGCAGGGCGTGGCGCCACGCCCTCGCTGGTCGGGATCGGCACCACGACCACATCGAAGCTCTTAACGGAGAGCGTCATAGGCGCGGTCCGAGTCGTCGGTCCACTCGGTGAGGCTCGACAGCACCGGCTTCGAGCGCTTCTCGCTCAGATCGGGGATGTCGGAGCGGGTCCGCATGTAGGTGCGGAGGGCCTCGCGGATCAGCTCCGAGCGGTTGCGGGCATCGCGCTCGCAGACCTGGTCGACCATCGCCGCCATCGTGCGGGGCAGGGTGATCGACAGGATGATGGTCTTGCCGGCTCTGGGGGTGGCCATCTTGCGTGGAGTCTCCATGTATTACACAATGCTATCATCTCGCCCGACCTTTTCAAGGTCAGGCAGCCTGACACGAGGCCTAGCCATGCCAGCTATCACGGTTGCGATTGCCAATCAGAAGGGGGGCGTCGGGAAGACGACTTCCACCGTCAACCTCGCGCGAGCTTTCGTTGATGCGGGCAAGCGGGTCCTGCTCGTGGACTGCGACCCGCAAAGTTCGCTGTCGATCGTCAGCGGCGTCGATCCCCGTGCGCTTCGCCGCCTCGAAGACCAGGGCAAGACCCTGTACTACGGGCTGGTCAAGGACGTGCCGCTGGCGTCGCTGGTGATCGAGGGTTCACCGGCGCTGATCCCGGCCAGCATCCGTCTCGCAAATGCTGAGACGGAAATTGTGTCGCCCTTCGGCGTGGCCTCCATCCTCAAGGAGAAGCTGGAGCCGCTCCGCGATCAGTACGACATCATCCTGATCGACTGCCCGCCGACCCTGTCGCTGCTGACGGTGAATGCCCTGACGGCGGCGAACACCGTGGTGATCCCCTGCAAGACCGACTTCCTGTCGATCATGGGTGTGCCGCTGCTGATTGAGACCATCGAGAACGTGCGCCGTCGCGCGAATCCCGGCCTGACCGTGACCTGCATCCTGCCGACCCTCTACAACGCGCGGGTGACCCACGATGCCGAGGTGCTGGAAGAGCTGCGCAACGCCGTGGCGCACAAGCGCATCGAGGTGATGCCGCCGGTCAATCGCTCGACTGCCTTCGACAAGGCCAACGCCGAGAGTCGCGCCGCGCTGGAGCTGTACCCGCAGACGCCGGGCGTCGACCAGTACCGCCAGGTTGCGAACCGCATCCTCGGAGTCGCGAATGGCTAAGAAGACGCCCATGAAGGACCGTATCCGGGCCGACTTCTTCGGCGTCTCGGCGGACATTCCGCGCATCGTCGAGATCGACATCGCCAACATCCAGCGGAATCCGAACCAGCCGCGCCAGACCTTCGACCCCGTCACCCTCGACGAGCTGGCGGCCTCCATCCAGGAGAAGGGGCTGCTGCAGCCGATCGTCGTCCAGAAGATCGGCGACGACCGCTACATGATCGTCGCCGGCGAACGCCGCTTCCGTGCCTGCCAGCAGCTGGGCCGTCCGACCATCGCCGCCATCGTCTCCGACGGCGACATCGACGAGATCGCGCTGATCGAGAATATCCAGCGCGAAGACCTCAAGCCGGTCGAACTGGCGGAGGCGCTGGCCCGTCTCATCGAAACGCACCAGTACACGCACGAAGTCGCCGCCAAGATGCTCGGCAAGGCCCGCAACACCGTCACCGAGCTGCTCTCAATCAACCGGATCGCACCGGCCATCCGCGAGGAATGTCGGACGTCCGACATCGCCTCGAAGTCACTGCTCGTCGAGATCGCCCGGATGGAGCCCGAGCGTCAGACCGAAGCTTGGACGCAGGCCAAGAACGGTACGGCGACGGTGCGGGCTGCGCGGGCGGCCAAGGTCTCGGCGCCGTCGGACACGGGTGCCGATGCAGGTGCAGGTTCGGTGGCGGCAACCGGCAAGAAGCCGAAGATCGTTTACAGCACCCCGCATGGTGCCAGCGTCATCGTCCAGGCGGAGGCGAGTCAGGCGCTGACGAAGGAGCAGATCGTGGCTGCGCTTCGGGAGGCGTTGGGGGCTGCAAGGCGCGACGCCTGATTCGACCTGGGTGTCTGAAGCTCAGGACCAATCGGAAATTGGGGCTTACGTCAGTCCGGCGCAGTTCGAGCAAATCTGGCGGCCCGGCAACCACGGCACGCCAGCATGAGGTCGGCTATGGGATACGGATTTCAGGGGCAAGGTCACAGATGCTGGCGGGAGAGATGCGTCCGACGGCTGCAGGATGAAGCGAAAAAGCGAGAAAAGGGCCGAAAGTCGTCGAATCTGAGGGCTTTGCATGATGAGGGTGAGATTCGAGGACAGGTAATCCGTTCGTATCGGTCGTCAGGATAGGCGGCTGGTGACTTTAGCCGGCTGTAATGACGGCGAAGTCGGGTAGTTCAGGCCTTCCCTTAATGACGACGCTCAAGAGATTCAATATGTTCATGACATGATGCACATCTTTCAGCTTCTATCATGAATTTCAAACGCTCTCCTTCTATGTATGCACGGCACTCAATGCACCGGCCATACATGCCCCGATCAAGTCGACGAATTGCTCGATCAATTCTTCGAACATCGTCCCAGGAGTGAATTTTGATGTGAGAACTTTTCTCATTTAAAATAATTTCTATTTTGTGAGCCCGCTTCTCCTCGAGACGCTTCTTGACCTCTGCTTTTTGTTTTTCTGTCAAAGACAGCCGGTCTCTGCTCTTCATTGAAAGCTCCGCGATTTACAAAGTCCGTGGCAGGCTGCTTGCCGCGCCCCGAGGGGGTCGCGGGAAGGTGATGCCGGCAAAGTCGACGGCTCAGTACATTACCAGCCGAAGTCTCCTGACCGGCACAAGAAGCATCCGGCCGAGGCCCTGCGCAGCGTGAAGGGCATCCTGCGACTGGCGCGGGACTACAGCCCGGCGGCGTTGGAAGCTGCCGGCCTCAGCGCCCACGAACTCGGCACTTGGGCTATCGGGCGCTGCGCCGATCGAACATCCCGGAGTTCCGGTGCCGAAGGTCACGCCGGTGGCCCACGAGAATGTGCGGGAGCACCGACAAGCTGAGCGCCGATTCGCTGCAGACGCGTGATCGCGCTGACGCCGGGCATCGAGGAGATGTTCCAGCCCATCGGCGGATGAGCTGACTCCGGAAATTTCGGGTGACGACCGTTCTGAGGGGTAGATCCCCCGGAGAACGACGATGTTCCAGACCGAATCCTTCCTGATCCCCAACTACCGCGCCCCGGTCGGCTTTCCGGCCCTGCTGGGCGCCCGGGTGCTCGTGCTGCTTGATGCCGAGAACCTGTCCTATGCCCTCGCACCGCAGCAGCAGGATGTCGACTACGGACGCCTGCGGGCCGACCTGTGCGCCAGCGCCGACGAGGTGCAGGGCCATGTCATTGCCACCGTCATCGACGACGACCAGGCCGACCTGCACGCACACCGCTGCTTCCAGGCAACGGGCTGGACCGCGCACCTGACCCGCCGGGTGACGGCGGGTCGCTACAAGCGAACGAATGCGGACCCGCAGATCCTGCTGCACGCCGGGCAGCTGATCGAGCGCCATCGCCCTGACGTGGTGGTGCTGGGCTCGGCGGATGGTGCGCTGGGCTTCGAACTGGCGCTGTTCGTGAAGCGTCTGGCGACGCGCACGCGCTTCATGACGCTGTCGGCCCCGGGCGGGCTGGCCTGTCTGCTGCTGACGACCCGCAATCCGAGGGTGGACGCCAACCTCTACCTGCAGCCGCCGCACATCGGACGTCTGGCGCCTCCGGAAATTGACACCGGTGCGCGTTCTTCTTGTAGCCAGCCGATCGCTCCGGCCTGGCGGGATCCGGAAATCTGAGCACTCAAGCGTTTTGCTTTGTAGCCAGCGCCGATCGCTCCGGCCTGGTTCGACAACAACACCCGAGGAGGATGGATCATGGAATTGATCATCGTGGTTACAGCAGTTGTGTTGTGGCTGATCTGGATCACAGTTTCGAAGTTTCAGCAGAAGGAGATTCAGCAGATGCAGAAGCTGGAGGCTGAGCGGGAACAGCTTGCCGCACAACGGCAAGCCGAATTCACCCGTCGACAAGCTGAAGTCGCTGCGAAATTGCGCGCCTATCAGGAGCATCAAGCTCAACTGGCGCGTCAGCAAGCCGAAGCCGATGCGAGACTGCGGGCTGAACAAGCACGCCAAGCAGAATTCGCCCGTCAGGCCGAAGCCGCTGCGAAACTGCGCGCCTATCAGGAGCATCAAGCTCAACTGGCGCGTCAGCAAGCCGAAGCCGATGCGAGACTGCGGGCTGAACAAGCACGCCAAGCAGAATTCGCCCGTCAGCAGGCGGAAGCCGCTGCGAAACTGCGCGCCGAACAGGAGCGCCAAGCAGAACTGGCACGCCGTCAAGCTGAGGCCGAAGCGAAACTGCGGGCTGAACAAGAGCGAGCCCGTCAACAAGCTGAGCTCGCCAAGAAACTGCTGGCAGAAGAAATCTGGTTATTTATCCATAAAGGATTCGTGCGCTATTGCGCCAAAGCTAGTAAGTTCACTCCGGTCCATATGTCTTTCACGAGATTTGCGGAGATGCACGACGGGAAACCGGTTGCTGTCTTCACTGCAGCCAATAACGGGAAAGCGCTCGAGGCATGGGTTGCTCCAGATGCGCATTCCAAGATCCCCCGGATTGTTCATGCTCGCGGTGGAATCGACAAAACAGCTGACGTCTGTTTCGTAGCGTCGAATTGAAGCATCTGTTGCAGGCGGGCACACCATCCGGGTCTGCCCGCCGCACATCGGACTCCTGGCGCCTCCGGAAATTGATGCAGGCGCGCGTTCTTCCTTGTAGCCAGCCGATCGCTCCGGCCTGGCGATCCGGCAATTCCGAGCGCGCAACGTTCTTGTTCGTACCACCCCAGAAGGCCCCAAAGGAGATCGACCATGCAACACCTCCAACTCCAGACCGCCGGCCCGTCCGCTTCGCACCAACCGGATCTGGTACCGGACTCATCCGGCATCCCCAAGATCGCTCATGTCCAGAGCGGCGACAACAAGGCCACCGGGTTGACCTCCGTCGCCCCCCGGCAGTCGCGCCGCCGCGCATGGCGTCTTACGCTGAGTGGGCTCGGGCCCGCAGTGCGCAGGTCAGCGTGTTTGTCTCGGAACTCGGGATGCACATGCCGATGGGCTACATCGGCGATACCACGTTGTTCAACGGTCGCCCGGTGGCCTTGTACGAGCTGTGCCAGGGGCATCGCACCTACCGCTGCATGGTGGCGCCGTCGGATCGCAACGGCGCGCCCATCGTGGTGGCGGCCGATCGCCCGGCGCTGAAGTCCGACTTCCGCGTCCTCTGAGGGCCAGATGGCGTCGGAGCCACGGTCACGGCTCCGACGCTTGTCGTGAGCGTTGTAGTTCATACCACCCCGAAGGAGATCGACCATGCAACCTAGCACCAGCCGCACCACTTCCAGACTGCTGTCCAGCCTCCGACCCAGTCCGTTTCGCCCCAGCCGGACTTTGTCTTCCAGTGCATAGCATTTGTAATGCAAGAGAATTTACTAGGCTCTGGCACCAATGCTAAGCCTGCCCTTTAAAAAGCGAGGAGCGGGGTCATGAACAGTGATTCACAAACCCACGAAAATGGGGCGAAGTACTTAGACTCAAGTTAGGAGTGCACGACACCGAATCCTTCCTGATCCCCAACTACCGCGCCCCGGTCGGCTTTCCGGCCCTGCTGGGCGCCCGGGTGCTCGTGCTGCTTGATGCCGAGAACCTGTCCTATGCCCTCGCACCGCAGCAGCAGGATG